>JACCDO011660143.1_pt1 | contig 19591 bp, 18 predicted proteins | sample 7446101 | NCBI WGS metagenome assembly JACCDO01 (sample SAMN15323440, study PRJNA562643) | freshwater metagenome | isolation source: river surface water | place: USA:Blue River Watershed | collected 2017-08-16 | reverse complement strand
CAGCGCTCCAACATTTGTTCCCGCCGCAACCGCTCTAACTCGCGTAAACGCGCGTCGACGATAGACGCTTCTATATGGCCGCTTCGGTCTAGCTTGCCTTCTCTGGCTAATTGATAAGCCACCGTTTGTGCGGCTTTGAATCGGTCGAGCGCCGCAGCGTAATCTAACTCAGCGGCACGTGCCTCTGCTTGCGCACGGATAGCGTGCAAGGAGTCGCCTTGCAATTCGTAAGCCGCCGACAAATACAGCCATGCATTCGCATCACGCGGCATTCGGTTGACCCACATCACCAAATCATCCGACGCCAATTTGCCTTGTGCTGGCAATTGCGTTGCAACGCGACTTTGCGCCAACAGCAAACGCGATGCGCGGTCATGGATATTGATCACCGATGTTTTGGTATTGAGCAAATTGACCGCTTGCATCGCTTCACCCGACTGCAAGGCCAGCTCCGCTTCTAGTAGCAACACCACGCGTTGTGCTGCGGGCTCTGTGAGAGGCAATACGTCTAAACGCGCAAAAGTACGCCGCGCATGGACCCAATCACGTTGACGCATTTCCGCAAGTGTGGCGGCATACAAGGTGCCAGCTTGCCGCCACAAGGGCGCAGTGGTAACAGTGGTTGAGGCGGCTTGCACGCTCAAACCGCGCAATGCGTCAATGCCTGGGTTTGCCAATACCAATGCGCGCGCTGACATCATGGCGTGCAAAGGAGTCGTTACTACGGGTAGTCGTGTCGGCAATAACTGCTGCCTAGCTTGCGCATCCGCGATACGCTCGGTTGTCATCGGATGGCTACGCAAATAGGGAAACGATCCGTTGTCGTTCAATCGCGCAGCCTGCTGCAACTTTTCAAACATCGTGATAAAGCCTTGTGGTTCGAAACCAGCGTCGGTCATGACACCGTATCCCACACGGTCTGCTTCGCGTTCCATATCGCGTGAAAAATTCAATTGGCTTTGGATCGCTGCGGCCTGTCCGCCCACCATCACAGCGTTGGCAGCACTCATGCCGCTCGCACTAGGGGTGCGACTCGCAGCCAACATGCCCAAAATCATGGCGCCAATCACCATAGGGCCTTGTCGGCCTTGTTGCGACATCATGCGTGCGATATGGCGTTGCGTCACATGGCTTAACTCATGCGCCAACACAGAGGCTAACTCGCCACCATTGCTCACCGCTGAAATTAAACCTAGATGCACGCCCAAATAACCGCCAGGCAGGGCAAAGGCGTTGATGCTGCGGTCACGAATCAGCGTGACTTCCCATGCAAATTGTTGTTCGAGTTCGGGCGTGAGTTCTCCGCGTTGCCGCGCTGCGTTGAGCAGCACTTGCCAAAACGATTGCACATAGTCGCCTAACACTGGGTCGTCTATGTAATCAGGGTCGCGGTAAATTTCTCGGGCGATGTTCTCGCCTAAACGGCGCTCTACGCCCAAAGGGATATCAATACCGTCGCCTAAATTCGGCAGTCGATTGCCTGACATCATCAGCGGAGGAAAACTGTTGGTTTGGCCATACAGTGGCTGCCCGCCCAAGGCGAGAGCAACACTTAACGCCAAAAGGCTTAGACGTCTGCACAACAGGAGCGGCCCTGCACATGCACGTGTGCATGAAGTATTTAGCGTGAAGAAAGATGGCGTGGGTGCAACTGGCATAAATAACAAGCCCCGTATGATGCGGGAGCATTCATGTTAACCCCTCTCGTCATACATACTTACGAACACCATGAGCACTTTCACCCACTTTGACGCCCAAGGCCAAGCCCATATGGTCGATGTCGCCGAGAAAGCCCACACCCACCGTATAGCAGTTGCCACTGGAGCTATCCAGATGCAAGCGACCACTTGGAAGTTGATTGAAAGCGGCACCGCAAAAAAAGGCGATGTGCTTGGCATTGCACGTATTGCTGGTATTCAGGCCGCCAAGAAAGCCAGTGATTTGATCCCCTTGTGCCACCCACTTGCGCTTACCCGCGTAGCCATTGAGTTTGATATGAATGCCGCTATTGATAGCGTGCAATGCAATGCAACTGTGGAGACGGTTGGGCCTACTGGGGTGGAGATTGAGGCTTTAGCAGCGGTGCAAATTGCTTTATTGACTATCTACGATATGTGCAAAGCGGTGGACCGTGGGATGACGATGACGGATGTCAAGTTGCTGCAGAAGCATGGGGGGAAGAGTGGGAGTTTTGTGGCGGAAGCCTAAGCAGCTAGCGTCTAATGTTTTTCGTTTGCCACATCTCCCACAACTTCACATACTTGTAATAAGTAGTCTGTGCATTCGATATCGACAACGCCAACCCATGCGCTCCGTCTAAAAACCCAGCGCGCAATACATAGGTTCTAAAAAACGCCCAACCGCCACTTGCAATCCCCTTGCCAATAGAACCACGTTCGCCGCGGCTAAACGCTTGTTGCGCAGCCGCACTAGAGTAAGCCTCTACCTTCGACAGTACTTGTGAAAAGTCTAGGTAGCTGTAATGCAGCAAATGGTTTTTGAGTTGGCCAATTGCATCGTTAGTGATCACACGCTCGTGGACCAAGTCATCTGAAAACTTCGCATTGCTTTTACGAAATAAACGTAAAACATAGTCAGGGCGCCATCCGCAATGTTGGATAAATTTGCCACAGTACCAAGACTTTCTTGGAATTTCATAGGCGCTGTAATGCTTTTCTTCAGAATGTAAGCGGCTGCCATCGGGTTGTGCTCGACCAATCAGAAAATTAATTTCTGCGGCCAACTCTGGCGTCACACGTTCGTCCGCATCAATCGACAAAACCCAAGGCTGCGTGGCAAGTGCCAGTGCTCGGTTTTTTTGGGGACCAAAGCCGGGCCAGTCATCGGGTTGTGAGACTTTGGCGCCAAATCTTTGGGCAATTGAAACAGTTGCATCGTTGCTATGTGTGTCGACCACCACAATTTCATCGGCCAAGCCTTGAAGAGAGGCTAGGCAGTCTTCTAAGTTGTGCGCTTCGTTGCGCGTGATCAATATTGCGGAGAGCATGCTTGAGTTTAAGCGCAGCGCGGTGCTTGCTGTCTTAGCAGTCCATCGATAAATGTGCGCGCTATTTACGGGGGGTGATGGTTGGTAGCCGGCTTGCAAGCTTTTCAGCCTCTAGCGTTCTGCCTAGTAACCGCAAACTTTCCACTGCACGCTCTACAACACGTGGCTCTGGTGAATAGTGCAGAACGCGCATAGCCAGTTCGTAAGTTTCTTGTGCGTTTTCTTGCTTGATGCTTTGGGTCATCAGTCGTGCAAAGTCAACTTGGTTTTTAAACAACCAAGTTTGACTCGCTGCTTGCATAGGATTGTCGCGGTAAGCCGCATCGCGCATCTCTGGTTGTCTGTAGATTTGCGCTACGCGGTTGTAGTCCCAGGCTACAAACAAGCAACCCAAAAACAGTGCGCCACATACGAGATTAGGAAATATCTGCTGCCGCGTGCCGCTAAATGGATCCGCCTCAACTGGCTCGCTTTGTGCCTGCTCTGCCCATAAGCCCAAAGCCAAGCCTAGGGCTATTTGAAATGGCCCATACCACAGCGGGTACTCCAACATGCTGTGTATGCCAAGTACTAGCAACATTGCCACACCTGTGCATTGCGCATTAGTGAGGGCATGTTGCTTGGCCTTTTTATATATCCAATGCACAGCAAGTACACAACAAAGCAACGCGAATGGGATTCCAAACTCTAAGGCTAGATGTAGGGGAAGGTTGTGCGCGTTATCTAGTAAATCGCAAAAGCGTTCGCTTTGGTAGTCGGTGCTGTAGTGGGCAAAGTCTGTTTCGCCCAAACCCCAACCCTGCCAAGGGTGTTGCGAGAGCATCTGCAGCGCATTAGTCCAGAGAACACGTCGGCCACCGCAAGGCGCATAGTCTTGCGCTTGCCCCGCAACCCGCAACAACAAACTCGCGCCCATAACACCATTGAGTTGCAGCGCAACCCAGGGAAGAACCAACGACCATAGGATGACCAACAGTGGTGCTCCTATTACAAGGTACATCAAAGCTCGGTGGGTATGTTTACGCTTTTTCCAAGCCCACAACATAGCCAATGCAAACACCACCAACCATTGCACGGCTCCTGTGCGTGACACTGAACAAGCTAAACCTGCCGCCAGTAAAGCAAGCGCGGACCACGCTGTCACCAAATAACGCTTAGATATGTTGCGCTCCTCCGCCACCATGCCAAGTAAGGCCACTAAGCCAATACTGGTGAGCGAGGCAAATTGATTACGTTGCCGCAAATTGGCAAATGCGTCTCCTATGTGCGGCTGGTTGACCCACGGTGCCAATTCACGCGCCATATTTAGATATTGCAATATTGCCAAAACGCTACTTACTAAGGCTGCAAGCAACCACGCTGCAAATAACCAATGCAGTAATCCGTTTGCGGGGTTGGCAGCCCGCTTACCAATTTGCATAGCGATCCAAATGCAGGCGACGGCTGCAACTACACCTACCGTCAACGCCCGATCGATGACTGCAGGCACTGTCAGCGCAGACACCAAAAACCACACTACCAATAGCAAGCACCATTTATTTTGAAAAGAGGTCTGGCGTACACGAATAAAAAAACTAATTGCCTTAGGGCTAAGCTCTTCCCCAATTGCAACTACTTTTGATGGCGCGAATGGGTGATAGCTCGATGTTGTGTAAGCGGGGGCTTCATCTACCACTAGCAACATAGCACACGCTACCAACATCCAACTCAAGAGCAATGGAACAACAGATGTCGAAGGCGCACTTGTAAACGGATTTAGCCACGGCAGCATCAAGCAAACGACAAGAAGCAGGCGATTTGCTATCAGCGATGGACTTTTAAAAATCTGCATCGCTAGATTTTCTTGCAGAGCATGTTTTACAAGGCCTTACTTACATTCACTCGGCACATATTTCCTATCCAGCGCGTCAGACGGCACGGCCACGCCTGCAAATGTTGCAGAGCCCTTAGACAAACACTTCCATTGCACATTGCCGTTGACGATCGGGCTAGCAGCATCGGGTGCGGGTAATGCCACGGGGCTTGTTACTAGGCCCGTAAAAGGCACTAGTAGCAATTTGCCGCCGCCTGCGGCCGGCGTTGTCGTGATAGTGATTGCACCCGTCGCGGGTGCCACATCTATCACGCTGATGTTGTTGGTAGCGCCACTCCATACATAGTCAGATTTGTAGTTGTTTGCTGTGGTGGCAACGTTGCCATTACTCACAACATCCATGACCGTGGTTTTAGCGGTCGTTGCTAATGCCAGGCCTTCACTGACGCGCGCGCGAACCACATAGTCTTGGTACGCAGGCAAAGCGACGGACGCCAATATGCCGATGATGGCTACCACGATCATGATTTCAATCAAGGTGAAGCCTTTTTGTGCGGGTTTTGTCATATTTATCTCTCTCGTTAGCTCTTAATGGGTTAGGTACGCTTTTACTTTTAGTGCGGGCTAAAACTTTATTCATTCTAAAAACGATTGTTCTGTATTTGCGTAAGTGATAGACACAAAAAAAACGAGCGGTGTTTAAGCCGCTCGTTTGAATATTTGCAATAGAAAACTAAGCCGCTGGGTCTTCCTGTGTTTCTGCTTTTGCATTCATCTGGCGTCCCCACAAAATCACAATGGCCGCGCCAGCAAGTGAGCATGCATAGTGGAACCATCCGTTGTCAGCGACAAAGTCCTTAAGCATGACATCACTAGCAATCGTCTCGCCACCGACCCAGCCAATCAAAGCCGCACCAAAAGTAATGATTGCAGGGTAACGCTCCATCAATTTGATCATCATAGAACTGCCAAAGACAACCAATGGAATGCTGATAGCCAATCCAATAATCAACAAGGATTGGTCTCCCTTGGCTGCAGCAGCGACGCCAATCACATTGTCTAAGCTCATAACTACATCGGCAATCAAAATGGTGCGCACGGCAGACATGAGGTTGGCTTGCTCTTTGGAATCAGCATCGCTTTCTTCTTCATCTGCCAAAAGTTGTGCGCCAATCCACAACAACAGCAATCCGCCCACAATTTGTAAACCTTGTAAGGCCATCAGCCATGCGGCGATGATGGTCAATCCAATGCGCAAGACCACTGCTGCGCCTGAACCAAAAAGAATCGCTTTTCTTTGCTGATCTGGAGGTAAACCACGCGCGGCCAAAGCGATCACCACAGCGTTATCGCCTGAGAGCAGGATGTTGATCCAAATAATTTTCAACAAACCAACCCAAAACTCTGGGTTCTCAAAGCCTTGAAAGAATTCCATATGCTCTCCTGTAGTAATTTTTCTAAAGGCTGAAAGTGTAACGAGCCCGACCAAGCGAGCTCATTAGTAATAACCGATAGGCAAAAAGGGTAAGTTACTTCAATAGCTGTTTGAGTAACTTGCCTAATTCCGAAGGATTACGTGTGACGATGAAGCCACACGCTTCCATGATGGCCAGCTTAGCATCAGCTGTATCAGCACCACCAGATATCAACGCACCCGCATGGCCCATGCGTTTGCCGGGAGGCGCAGTAACACCCGCAATAAAACCAACGATAGGTTTTTTCATATTGGCTTTGCACCACTGTGCGGCGTCTGCTTCATCAGGACCACCGATTTCGCCAATCATGATGACGGCGTCGGTGTCAGGATCGTCATTAAACGCTTGCATCACATCGATGTGCTTCAAGCCATTGATAGGGTCGCCACCGATACCGACAGCACTGGATTGGCCCAAACCTACTTCGGTCAACATGGCCACTGCTTCGTAGGTCAAAGTACCAGAGCGCGACACCACGCCGATGCGTCCTTTGCGATGGATGTGTCCAGGCATGATGCCGATTTTGATTTCGTCTGGAGTGATGAGGCCTGGGCAATTGGGGCCTAAGAGCAAAGTCTTTTTGCCGCCTTTGGCTTCTTTGGCTTTCATTTTGTTGCGCACTTCCAGCATGTCTTTGACAGGAATGCCTTCGGTAATACAAATCGCCAAATCGAGATCGGCTTCAACCGCTTCCCAAATCGCAGCAGCAGCGCCGGCGGGTGGCACATAAATCACAGACACCGTGGCACCGGTGTTGTGTGCGGCTTCTTTGACTGACGCAAAAATGGGCACATCAAAAATCTTTTCGCCCGCCTTCTTAGGGTTGACGCCGGCAACGAAACAGTTTTTTCCGTTTGCGTATTCGATACATTTTTCAGTGTGGAACTGGCCTGTCTTGCCAGTGATACCTTGGGTAATGACCTTGGTGTTTTTATTGATGTAGATGGACATGTCTATTTCCTAATCACTTCACTGCAGCAACAATTTTTGTTGCGGCTTCGGCCATGGTGTCTGCAGAGATGATGGGCAAGCCTGATTCGGCCAACATTTTTTTTCCCAACTCGTCATTGGTGCCCTTCATGCGTACGACCAGCGGCACGGACAAGTTGACCGCTTTACACGCAGTGATCACGCCATTGGCAATGGTGTCGCACTTCATGATGCCGCCAAAGATGTTGACCAAGATACCTTTGACATGCGGATTCTTCAACATGATCTTGAAAGCTTCGGTCACTTTTTCTGCCGTCGCGCCACCGCCTACGTCCAAGAAGTTAGCAGGCTCTCCGCCAAACAACTTGATAGTGTCCATCGTGGCCATCGCCAAACCTGCACCGTTGACCAAGCAACCGATGTTGCCGTCGAGCGAAATGTAGGCAAGGTCAAACTTAGAGGCTTCGACTTCCGCAGGATCTTCTTCGTCTAAATCTCGATACGCGACGATTTCTGGGTGGCGGAACAAAGCGTTGGCGTCAAAGTTGAACTTTGCGTCCAAGGCCATGACACTACCTTTGCTGTCGCGGTTCAATGGGTTGATCTCTACGAGAGACGCATCGGTGTCCATGTAGCACAGGTAGAGCTTTTTGAAGATGTCAACAGCTTGTGCGGTGGAGTCTGCAGGCATGCCGATGGCGTCTGCAATCTTCTTGGCTTGTGCATCGCCCAAACCGGTCAATGGGTCGATGAACTCGGTGATGATTTTTTCTGGCGTGCTGTGCGCCACTTCTTCAATGTCCATGCCGCCTTCGCTGGAGGCGATAAACGCAATCTTTTGGCTGGCACGGTCGGTGACGACCGACACGTAATATTCTTTATTGATGTCGGCACCGTCTTCTATATAGAGACGACGTACTTTTTGACCTTCGGGACCGGTTTGGTGGGTTTTGAGCTGCATGCCCAAGATCTCACCAGCCAAACGTTTGACGTCGTCAATGGTTTTAGCCACTTTCACGCCGCCGCCCTTGCCGCGTCCACCTGCGTGTATTTGGGCCTTCACCACCCAGACCGGGCCACCCAATTTTTGAGCGGCTTCGACCGCCTCTTGAACCGTAAACGCTGGAATGCCGCGGGGAACGGGCACGCCGAATTGACGCAAGATTTCCTTGCCTTGGTACTCGTGAATCTTCATGAGAGCTCTCTTGGAATCGTTGGTTGGATGGGGCTTTTATTGGCCCTCGATTGGGCAAACAGTGACTGTTTAATGAAGCGCCAGAACTGTATCATGCTGGTTTACCCCAAACTTTTCACTGGCTTACAGCCAAACAGACTGGTTTTGACAAGCTTTTAGCCACTTTTACCGACCAAACTCCCATGCCCAAAGTCTTTATCGACGGCGAAGCCGGTACCACCGGACTCCAAATACGCGAGCGTTTGGCAAAAATGCCCAGCATTGAAGTCGTCAGCATCGATCCGTCGTTGCGAAAAGACCCCCAGGCCAAACGCGCGCTGATGGGCGAAGTAGACATGGTCATCCTCTGCCTGCACGACGACGCAGCCCGTGAATCGGTCGCCATGGTCGACAGCCTGAGCGGTAAGCAACCCAAAATCATCGACGCCTCTACTGCGCATCGCGTGGCGCCAGGCTGGGTCTACGGTTTCCCCGAGTTATCAAGCACCCAAGCCCAGGTCGTCAAATCCGCCCAGCGGGTCGCCAACCCCGGCTGCTACGCGACAGGCGCGATCGCCTTGTTACGCCCCTTGGTCGATGCTGGCCTGATTCCCAAAGACTTCCCTTTAGCCCTTCCCTCAGTGAGCGGCTATTCGGGAGGTGGCAGAACCATGATCGAAGACTACGAAGCTGGCAAAGCCCCGCTATTCGAAGCTTATGCGCTGCAACTAGAGCACAAACATTTGCCAGAAATCATGGCGTACACAGGTTTGACCACTCGGCCAATTTTTGTGCCATCCGTCGGTAACTTTAAGCAAGGCATGTTGGTGCAAGTTCCCTTGCACTTAGGCACTTTGCCTACGAAGCCCAAAGCTTCCGATTTGCACGAGGCTTTGCTCAAACACTATGCGAAGAGCCAGGAAGGGTTTGTGAAGGTTTTGCCTGCAACGGACAACGGCAAATTGGATGCTACAGCTTTGAACGACACCAACGATTTGGAGATTCGTGTGTTTGGCAACGAGGCACATCGACATGCCGTTTTGATTGCGCGGCTCGACAACTTGGGCAAGGGGGCTAGTGGCGCGGCTGTGCAGAATTTGCGCTTGATGTTGGGGGTTTGATTTAGTAGTGCGCGCTCCATCTCGAAGCGGGCGGGGACCGCTTGCGGCTCATACTCGCTTCGCTCGCCAAATCGCCTCAATCAGCCCCCACCCACTCCGAGATTACGGTCGACTGGTTGAATGGATACAACCCGTGCCAAGGTGAGCACTCGGCGCTTGCTGCGAACGACATAAAGCGCGTAGCGCGGAGTCGCAGCAAGTGCCGGGTGATCGCCTTGGCACAGCGCACGAGATTTTTCGTAATAAGTGCCAACTACGCAGAGAAGAAGCCAAAGGGCCTAAAGCTCATCAGCCCCAGCAACCACCCGCCGAACCACCTCAGCCGCAAAACCACGACTCACCAAGAACCGCACTTGCTTCCCACGCTCAGATGCATCAGCTGGAGGCGCCCCAAACTTCTTGCGCCAAACCACAAGAGCACGTTCAAGCTCGGTGCCTCGCATGGCCTCAACCGCCTCAGCAATATCGTCCGCTGGCAAACCTTTGGCCATCAACTCTTGCCGAACCCGCGCCGCGCCAAGCTTGCTAGAGCGCCGATTCACAACTGACTCGACCACACGCTTTTCGTTGATGAAATCTTTGGCCGCCAAAAAGTCCAATGCCTCGGCTAATTCGCCCGGCGTTTCTTCGTGGGGCTTAAGTTTTTGCTCCAACTCTTTGCGCGAGTGTTCGCGCTGCGACAACAGCCGCAGCGCGCGCCCTTTGAGGGAGGGCTTCATTGCCAATCGCGCCACGGAGATCAGGCCTCGGCTTCGAGCGCCTCACGCGCTTGACGGGCGGCCTTGGTTTCTTTTGGCTCTTTGGCTTCCTTAGGCTCTTTCACCTCTTTGCTAGCGACGCCATCGACTGACTCGGCTAACAACGGAATACCCAAAGATTCGCGCACCTTGTTTTCAATCTCAAAAGCCAAGGCCTCGTTCTCACGCAAAAACTCGCGCGCGTTGTCACGGCCTTGCCCGATTTTTTCGCCTTGGTAGGCATACCACGCACCTGACTTTTCGATCACCTTGGCGTTGACACCCATATCGATGATCTCGCCCTGACGGCTGATGCCTTCGCCAAACAAAATGTCGAACTCCGCAGTCTTGAACGGAGGCGCCACTTTGTTCTTTACCACTTTGACGCGGGTCTCGTTACCTACCGCCTCTTCGCCACGCTTGATCGTGCCGGTGCGACGAATGTCCAAACGCACCGATGCGTAGAACTTCAGGGCATTTCCGCCAGTTGTGGTTTCAGGCGAACCAAACATCACGCCGATCTTCATACGAATTTGGTTAATGAAAATCACCGTGCAATTGGTCTTTTTGATAGACGCCGTCAACTTGCGCAAAGCTTGACTCATCAAACGGGCCTGCAAACCAGGCAATGAATCGCCCATGTCGCCTTCCAACTCAGCCTTGGGCGTGAGCGCAGCCACCGAGTCGATCACCACCAGATCGACCGCGCCAGAGCGCACCAAACTGTCGACCACCTCCAAAGCTTGCTCACCCGTATCAGGCTGGCTGATTAACAAGTCTTGCAAATTCACGCCCAGCTTTTGTGCGTACTGCGAATCGAGCGCGTGCTCAGCATCGACAAACGCACATGTGCCGCCTTGCTTTTGCATCTCAGCAATCACCTGTAAAGTGAGCGTTGTCTTGCCAGAAGACTCTGGGCCGTAAATCTCAATCACGCGGCCACGGGGCAAACCGCCAACGCCCAAGGCGATGTCCAAACCCAGCGAACCGGTAGACACCACCTGAATGTCGTCAATGATCTCGCCCTCACCTAGGCGCATGATCGTGCCCTTACCGAACTGTTTTTCAATCTGCGCCAGAGCGGCTTGCAGGGCTTTGGCTTTTTCGCCGTCTACGACTTGTGGCTTGGCATTCATAAAAATCTCCATTAAAAACAAAAGGTTACCGAAACTCTGCGCTACTGCATGAATCAACATGCTGGATGCTTGACCAGTACTTTAGCCGAAAGTCAAAAGAAGTAAATAGATTTTTTGGTAAGTTTGCCTTACTATGTGAGCGGCACTCAAACCCGCCGTAAGCGTCACCCCAAAAGGCGAGTAGCGGGTGCTTGTTGCGAGCGACATAAAGCGCGAAGCGCGGAGCCGCAACAAGTACCCGCTGCTCGCCGCGTCCACATGAAGACCGCCCAAGCACCAAACACATGTCCAAAAACCAAGCACAGCCCCAAGACTGGCGCCAATCCCACTTAGGTCGCCTCCTAGGCGCCGCCATGCGCAAATTCGACGACCGCGTCCTCTACCTCATGGCCCACAACGTAGACGTCCCCCTAGCCCTCTCCAACCTAGCCGCCCGAGCCCAGGTAAGCGCCGCCCACATCCACATCACCCGCCACCTCAGCCTAGAAGGTTCACGCTTGAACGACCTAGCAGCCAGCGCCAACATGACCAAACAAGCCATGGGTGACCTCGTCAACCAATGCGAGGCATGGGGCCTAGTCGAACGCACCCCCGACCCACAAGACGCCCGCGCAAGACGCATAGTTTTCACCGCCATCGGCCTCGCGTGGCTCAGAGCCTTTGAACAAGCCGTCGCGCAAACCGAGGCCGAGTTCAAACAGGAAGTTGGTGCAGACGTTGCCACCGTGGTCAGCTTAGGGTTAGAGGCCTATGCAGGCGATTACGCAAGCCTAAAATCGCAGGCATAAAGACCACAATATCAGGAGTACAAGGCCATGCGCATACTGATTGCAGAAGATGACTTGGTCCTCGCGGACGGTTTGCTGCGCACCTTGCGTGCATCCGGCTCAGCTGCCGACCACGTGGCGAGCGGCACCGAAGCAGAAGCGGCGCTGATGACCAGCGACCAGTTTGACCTCCTGATACTCGACTTAGGTCTGCCGCAAATGCACGGCCTCGAAGTTCTCAAACGTTTGCGCGCACGCGGCTCCTCCATCCCCGTATTGATATTGACCGCTGCGGACAGCGTCGAAGAGCGCGTCAAAGGCTTGGATTACGGCGCCGACGACTACATGGCCAAGCCGTTTTCTTTACAAGAGCTTGAAGCACGTGTGCGTGCCTTGAGACGGCGCGGTATGGGCGGCGCGACCTCCCTCATCAAACACGGCCCCTTGGTTTACGACCAACAAGGCCGCGTCGCCACCATCGACGGCAAGATGATCGAGCTCTCTGCGCGCGAGCTCGGGCTTTTGGAAGTGTTACTGCAACGCGCTGGTCGCTTGGTCAGCAAAGACCAGCTGGTGGAGCGCCTGTGCGAGTGGGGCGAAGAAGTCAGCAACAACGCGATTGAGGTGTACATCCACCGTTTGCGTAAAAAAATTGAGCGTGACCCGATCCGCATTGCAACCGTGCGCGGCTTGGGTTATTGCCTTGAAAAAATCCCCAACTAAGCAACGCACTGTCGCATGGTGAAGCTCTTTCAGCTACGGCGCAAATCGCTGTTTGGGCAAATTTTGGATTGGATGCTCACCCCGCTTCTTTTGCTCTTGCCATTGAGCGTGATGCTGTCTTGGGTGGTTGCAGAAAGTATTGCCGGTCGACCTTTTGACCGCGGCTTAGAACATAACGTCAAAGCCTTGGTGCAGTTGATCAAAACCGATCGGCAACATCTGTTGTTCAATCTGCCTTCGCCAGCGCGTGAAATTTTGCGCGCCGACGACACCGACATCATTTATTACCAAGTCATTGGGGCGCATGGAGAGTTGGTCAGTGGAGATGGTGACTTCCCGATACCACCTGAGGATGACAAGTCATCCTTGGGTGAAATGCATTTACGTGACGACAAAATGCATGGCGTCAATATTCGCGTAGCGTATGAATGGGTGAAGGTTGACCTGCCAAACGCCAAACCTGTACTTGTGCAGGTAGGAGAAACACTTGAAAAGCGATCCGTCTTGGCGACCGAAATTATCAAGGGCGTCTTGTTGCCGCAGCTAGTGGTCTTGCCCTTGGTCGTGCTGTTGGTATGGCTGGCCTTGGGCCACGGCATAGAGCCGCTAAACGCTCTGGGCGAGCGGATTCGTCAACGCAAGCCCGATGACATGAGCCCCTTGGAAGGCCATTACGTGCCCAAAGAGATTGCGCCCTTGGTGGCTTCGTTTAATGATTTGCTCACCCGCCTCAAAGATTCGATCGCTACCCAAAAACGTTTCTTGGCAGACGCGGCGCACCAACTCAAAACACCGCTCGCGGGATTGCGTATGCAAGCTGACTTGGCACAACGCGAAGGTTCAAACACACAAGAATTAAAAAAATCCTTGCAATTGATTGGGCGCGCCAGCATCCGCGCTACCCACACCGTCAACCAATTGTTGTCATTGGCGCGCGCTGAAAGCGGCAATGCATCGATTGCGCACTCGCCATGCAATATAGTGGAAATAGCGCAGTCCGTCATACAAGACTCTCTGCCCCATGCCTTGGAAAGACATATCGACTTAGGCTATGAGGGCGTTGGCGCAGATAGCCGCGGCGTTCGAATTTTAGGCAACGCTACTTTGCTCAAAGAATTGGTACGCAACTTAGTCGATAACGCGATGAGCTACACCCCGTCGAACGCACAAACCCCAGGGGTCATTACCGTTCGCGTACTCAGCGATACCGCTGCTAAGGTGGTGGCTTTGCAAGTCGAAGATTCGGGGCCAGGCATTCCCGCCACTGAGCGCGAACAAATATTTCAACCTTTTTACCGCGTATTGGGTACCGAGGTCGATGGCTCTGGCCTTGGTTTGGCCATCGTGATGGAAGTTGCGCAACTTCACGGCGCAACCGTTAATGTGCAAGATACCTCGCCAGGCAAACCCAACCCAGGTGCGAGTTTCACAGTGCTTTTTCAAAATACTTTGACATAAACAAGTCACACACACGACAACAAAGGGTTGGTGCTACTACCAAGCATTAGGGTAATGCCCCCTTTCTGGCTTATGCATTTGTCCTAAAAATGGCGCTGTCTCATGTGGCTATGTCTACATGCGGTATCTCCCACTTGTTAGTCTCATTGGTGCGTGTGCATTTCACATGTCGTGTTTTTAGGAGCTTTCTCGATGTCGTATTCCACAAACTTTCGTTCCTTGCGCCGCCTAGCCACGGCCAGCGCATTGCTTGGCGCGCTGTTGGGCGTACTTGCAAGCCCACAAGCTTTGGCACAAGCCGCCAATACCAAACCCATTCGCATTGGCGTGCCAACCTCAGTGCAATTACAAGTCGGACGTGACACCCTCACCGCGGTCAAGATGGCGGTAGATGACATCAACAAAAAAGGCGGTGTGCTCGGACGCAAATTTGAATTTGTTGCCGCAGATGAGACGGAAAACCCAGAGACTGGCATCAGCGCGATCAAAAAACTCACTGCTGACGAAAAAGTAGATTTGCTGATCGGTGGCTACACCAGTGGCGTGACCTTGGCGCAATTACCGCACATCTCTGCGGCCAAAACGATTTATTTGGGTGTGGGTGCAGCGTCACCGTCCATCACGGCCAAAGTTAAACAAGACTACGACAACTACAAATACATCTTCCGCGTTGGACCGATCAATGCAGCACACCAAGCGCGCAATTTGGTCGACTACATCTCCAACTTCGTCATAGGTGAACTCGGCTACAAAAACATCGCCATCGTTGGTGAGAACGCCAAGTGGGTGCAAGACTTAGTTCCCGTTTTGGCCAAAGGCGCCAAGGACGTGGGCGCTGACGTAAAACTCACAGAATTGTTTGACACGCAAACCTCTGACTTCTCTCCCTTGCTTGCCAAGGTCAAGTCCAGCGGCGCGCAATACATGATCGTGGTACTGTCGCACGCCTCTAGCGACGTGTTTGCTAAACAATGGCATGACGCACAAGTGCCTGTTCCCTATGGCGGCATTGACGTCAAGAGCATGGACGGCGACTTCTACAGTCGTATTGGCGGCAAGTCTATTTCTGAAGTGGCAGCCAACTTTGCCGTGCGCGCGCCTTTGACCAAGAAGACCGTGCCATTCTTTGACGAATTTAAAAAGAACTCTGCCAACTCACCTGTCTACACCGCCTTCTTTGCCTATGACTCTGTCTACATTTATGCAGATGCTGTCAAACGAGCAGGAAGTTTTGATACCGACAAAGTCATCAAAGAGTTGGAGAAAACCAAGCACGAAGGCGTTGCTGGCGAGATTACTTTTGACGAAATGCACGACGTGCAAGTTGGCAAAGGAAAGTTAAGCTTGATTTTTGCCCAGTGGCAAGACAAGGGTGAGCGTGTTGTGATCTATCCAAAAGAGCTTCGTACTGGTAACTTCATCTTGCCTCCTTGGATGAAGAAGTAAATTGGAGATACTGATTTATGGCGCCGTCACCAGCGCCATCTATGCCTTATTGGCAGTTGGCTTCACCCTGATATTTGGGGTGGCCCGCATACTGAATCTAGCCCATGGTTCGTTTTACGCGCTCGGTGCTTATGGCACCTATGTGTTGACTTCAATAGCGGGCCTTCCATTGTGGAGTGCCGCGTTGATTGCCATTGCTTTTGTAGCCCTGTTTGGTGTGGTGGTCGAGAAGGTGTTGATTCGCCCTCTGCGCCACTCGCAGTTAGGCGTGTTGATGATCTCGCTCGCTGTTGCCTTGATCGTTGAACAAGCTCTTTTCTTGGTGTTTGGTTCCGAGTACCGCAACGTTCCGTCGTTTGTCGACTCCAAAATCAACTTTGGTGGCGTGGACGTGGCTGGTCAACGCTTGCTTACCTTGGCTGTTGCCGCAGTGGCCATTGGCGCGCTGTATTTGTTTATCCAGTTCACCCGTTTGGGCAGTGCCATCTTGGCGATCTCGCAAGATCCTGAAGCAGCCAAATACATGGGCATCCCCAGCGACAAGATTTTTTCGGTAGTAATGGCTATCTCAGCGGCGCTTGCTGCATTGGCTGGCGTGATGGCGGGGCCCTTCTTATCTGTGCAGCCGTCCATGCATTTGTTGCCGATCGTCAAAGCGTTTGCGATTGTGGTGGTCGGTGGCTTGGGCTCCATCCCCGGCAGTATTGCTGCGGCATTTTTATTGGGCTACGCAGAAACTTGTGTGGCGTATTTGATTTCAAGCAGCTGGACCGAGATCGTGTCGGTGTTAGCCACTTTGCTGATGTTGGTGTTTAGACCTGCCGGCATTTTTGGCAAGCGTGCTGCGTTTTAAGAGGCCGTTGATTCCATGAAGGCATTTCGCGGTTTAGACAATTTCAGCGTGACTGGGGGTTTGGTAGCTCTGGTCCTCTTGGGCTTTTTGCCCACGCTGTTTCCTGGTAAGTATTTGATTGGCGTTCTCACTGTGGCCGCCATCTACGGCATTTGGTCGGTGAGTTGGGACTTCATGTCTGGTCTGACGGGTCGCGAGAACTTTGGGCATTCGTTGTTCATTGGTGTGGGCGCCTACACCGCTGGGTTTTTGAATGTGCAGTTTGGCTGGGGGCCTTGGTGGAGCTTGCCCGCGTCGATGGTGGTTGCGGCCTTTTTTGGATTGATTCTGGGCTTTCCAACCTTGCGTCTGCGCGGCCCTTACTTTGCGCTGGCCATGTTGTCTGCTGCCGTCATCATGCAACGCTTGATGCTGATTTTTTGGGAGTTCACAGGCGGCGAAGAAGGCATACAAGACATCACGCCGCTCATCAAAGACCCTTTGCATTACTACTGGTTTGTTTTGGCTTTGTTAGGTGCCATCACCTGGTTTCTGGCGTGGATGGCTCGCTCGCGCTGGGGTCTGATATTGCGCGCGATCCGTGGTGACGAAGCCACTTGTCTTGCGGCAGGACTACCCATCACCACGTACAAAATTGCTTCGCTCATCATCAGTGCTGCATTTGCCGGTTTAGGTGGTGCTCTGTATGCGCACTATCAGCTGCAAGTGAGTCCCCAGCTGTTTGCCGTGGTGACCTCGATCACCATCATCACCATGGTGTATGTAGGCGGCATGGGAACGATATTTGGCCCCGTTGGCGGCGCTTTGCTGCTGACATTGATGACCGAAGGTTTGCGTAACTTTGGCGAGTGGCGGCTGATGGTCTACAGCTTGTTACTCATCTTCATCTTGTTCTTCTTGCCTAACGGCATCGTGGCACCCACATGGAACAAGATACGCAATCTTTTTTCACAGGAGCGCCCATGACAGACGCGCTACTTGAGGTCAAACACCTCGACAAACATTTTGGTGGCTTGCATGTATTGAAGGACATCAACATCACCGTGCAAGAGGGTGAGATTGTCGGCATCTTGGGACCTAACGGCGCAGGTAAGACGACATTGTTTAACTTACTTACGGGTTTCATTCCAGCTGATGAGGGGCAAGTGCTCTTGCGCGGCAAGTCTTTGCGCGAAATGCGCTCCAACGACATTGTGGGCTTGGGCGTTGCACGCACGTTCCAGTTGTGTCGGCCATTCGTTGGGTTGACGGTGCTAGAAAACGTCTTGGTTGGCAGCCTCGGACCCCGCGTGAAAACTGACGATATTGGTGCACGCGCCATGCATTTGCTTGATCAAGTGGGCTTGGCTGGCAAAGCGCACACGGCTTCAGAACTTCTGTCTTATGGTGATTTGCGTCGCCTTGAGATCGCCCGCGCATTGGCCACAGACCCTGAGTTGCTTTTGCTGGACGAGCCTTTCGCGGGCTTGGGGTCCTCAGAAATTGAAGCGCTATCAGATTTGATTCGCAAACTGCACCGCGAGCAGAAACTCACCATCATGTTGATTGAACACAAACTGCGCGAGTTCATGCAATTGGTCTCTCGTGTGGTGGCGATTGATTTTGGCGAAGTGATCGCTGAGGGCGTGCCCGCCGATATCGTCAACAACCAACGTGTGATCGAGGCTTATATCGGCCGGCAGAACTCGCTGGAGCAGACCCAACATGCTTGATATCCAAAACCTCAGCGCCGCTTACGGCAAGGCCATGGCCTTAGAGAACATTACCTTGAAGGTCATGCCTGGCGAGTTGATAGCTGTGTTGGGTCCTAACGGCGCAGGCAAGTCCACTTTGCTCAAAGCCATTTCGCGCTCGTTGGCGTCCCAGGGCACTTTGACATTTGAAGGGCGCTCTTTACACGAAGAAGCTACAGAAAATGTTGTTGGTTTAGGCATTTGCCATTGCCCCGAAGGTCGCCGCCTGTTTCCTGAGTTGACTGTTGAAAAAAACCTGCAACTCGGCGCATATTTGCGCAACGACAAACAGGCGGTGGCCAGCGATATGCAACGCGTGTTTGATCTTTTCCCGATTCTGTCGGAGCGGGGCAGCCAGATTGTGAGCACCTTGTCTGGCGGACAACAACAAATGGTGGCGATTGGACGCGCTTTGATGGGTGCGCCCAAACTGTTGCTATTGGATGAGCCATCGGTCGGCATTGCGCACCGCTTGAAGATGGAGATTTTTGCAGCCATCCAACAAATTCGTAACCGTGGCGTGGCGATTTTGATGGCCGAGCAAGATGCGCAATCCGCTTTACATATTGCAGATCGCGTCTATGTACTCGAGCATGGACATGTGGCCCAAACCGGATACGCCAAAGACCTGGCAAAAGACGATCGGATTCGTCGCATTTATTTGGGATTGAATTAGCTGCTTGCCATCAAATTAAGTTGCAGGCGCTCGCGTGCAATGACCTTGGCGACTGCCTCATTCGTTGCAACTTTGTGCACATAGTCCCATAAAGCCGGAAAGTCTTGTGGACCGACTCCTGCAATCGTTCCCCAACGCGCAAGGGTCAGGGCATAAGCATCCAAGGCCCCGATATGGGCACCGCCCAGCCATGGATGACCAGCTTGCTTGGTATGCGCCACCAAGTTCTGCAATTCGCCCATGAGCCCTTTGTAAGCTTTTATGGCATTGGCTTTGATATCCGCTTGCACGCCCGCCTCTGGGCTGAATTTTTGCGGCAGGAACACATGGGTGAATGTGGGGTGGACGGTGTTGTTCATCCAAGCCAAGGTCTCTAGCGCTTTGGCGCGTGCCATGCCAGATGTAGGCAGAAAACCGCTTTGCGGAAATTTCTCATCCAAGTAGAGCGTGATCGCTACGATTTGTGTGACAGCTTGGTCGTCGTCAACCAAGACAGGCACTTGGCCGCGCGGGTTGATGGCTTGGTAGGCGGCTTCGTATTG
>JACCDO012417036.1_pt1 | contig 19595 bp, 16 predicted proteins | sample 7446101 | NCBI WGS metagenome assembly JACCDO01 (sample SAMN15323440, study PRJNA562643) | freshwater metagenome | isolation source: river surface water | place: USA:Blue River Watershed | collected 2017-08-16 | reverse complement strand
ATTCAATTACTTATGACTCGGTTATAGTGCTTGATAACTGGCCGTACAACGATATGTCGTCGTCCATTGAAGACGCACTAATTGATTTATTCCGGAGTATAACGGGGTGTCAAGACATCACTTTGTCCTACAATATAACCCAGTCAAGCAGCGATACACCATCACGCGTCCTAGTAAGCAGCACCAATCGCCTGATCACAATAACCATCACGATAACTACGTCAACTACTACAATGTCTGTTATCAACAGCAACATAATGAACAACGTCAAGACGTCAGTCCTGGTACAAACATTAAGTGACGCATGTGGATGTGAATCATTCAATAGCGTAACCGTCGCGATGATCAATAGTGACGATTACTGTATTGACGCCATCACTCCTAATGCTGCTCGATGCAGTTTCGGGAATATTAAAATGAACCCTTACATCACCACCATCGCAAGCAATGCATTTCGTAATACCGCAATAACCGGCGTTGATTTTGGCAATTGCCATTCATTAATTTCAATTAACGAAGCGGCATTCCAGTCCACCAATATTCAAATATTGGATTTATTACAATGTTCAAAATTGAAAACCATTCATAAGAATGCATTTAGTAACACGAATATTCAGCAGATTTTGTTGCCGGGGAGAGACGAATTGACCAGTGTCGCTACGAATTCATTTGATGACGTGGCTATGGAAGAAATATATTGTAGCTTTCCAGTATCAGATAGTATAATCACTAGTATTGTTGATACAAATGGGATATTCGTGACTGGTTGCTATGGTTACTCAGTGGACTGGTACTTGCACCCTTATCACCACCGCATTGGGACGTATGAAAAGCAGTTTATCATCATCGCAGCGGGATTGTTCGTGGTCATTCATCTGCTGCTGCTACTACTCGTACAAGACGCTAATTTTCCATGGATCGCCGTAACTGCCATTGCGGCGGTAGATATGACATCCGACCTGGTGTACGTCCTCTTCAGCACCTTCATGTCGCCGTTATTGTTCTATTCATCACTGTTTATTGTCATTGTGATTCCAATGATATATTTTATAGCCGTTATTATGATAAAACGTCGTATTTATCCCTATTTATTCGTGGATCTTTACACTTTTTGTAACTGGTTAACAAGCGACAAGGAGAGGTGGTTGGTGCAGTGGCTCGTCTTGGTCATGCTGCAAGTGGCTTCCTTGCTGCCATTCATTCTATTGCTCATATTTCTTATTATTTATTATATTTTTGTTCTATTTATTGGATCATTTTTATTTTATTCGAAATTACTAACGCATCAAATGGTGTGGAATACATGGTTGGTATTCATGACTGGTAGGCAGCACTATAAGGAGCATAGCAAATGTGTGCCTATTGATACTGTTCTCTTGAATGAAGCATTATGGTTGCAGCTGTATTTCACCACAATCCCTCATGCGGCGATCAAGTTTATCAACTCGGATATTGTTATGAACTACGCCTTTATGACGAGCATCCGAAGTGGATACACGTACTCATTCATGTCACATGGCACCTACCAAGACACGCCATATGAGTACTGGTATATGGTCACTCTCGCCATTTCTGGTGTGTACATATTATTCGGATTGTACCGCTACGTGTTCTTGGTACTGTACCTTCGTGTGCCAATCGTTGATGTACCGTTTCATGCATTCTTCCATGCGGATGGTGCAAGGAAGGCTGCGAAGAATATCTACGCCGTCAAATTTCAAAATAGTGCGAAATCAGGAACAAAGAAGAATACGAACAGCATGAATGGCTCTCCAATAACGACGACTAGCTCGTCAATCGCCGCTGCTAGAAATATAGATGACGAGGCGGTAATTGGGATTGTGAATGAGGAAGTAGTATCAGGACAGAGGGGAGATGAGGAGATAGGCATCGCTTGGAGCATCAATAGCGAGGAGAGTCCACCAAAACCTACGAAATGGTTCTGGTAGACGCGCACAATGAAGTCAGGACTCTTGTTGGGAGATGAATACCACTATCCATTGGAATACAACTTATTATCAAAAACTACATTATTCATTATTTTGATGTCCGCCCCTAACCAAAACTGTACTGAGAAATAATGTCATGACAAGTTAACACTACATGTATAGTAACCGAAACCATATTATCGTTGTTTACAATAAAATTGTGTACAAATGATATATAATTCTTCATATCTACATTATTGATTGACTACTCTACCTTTCTCTGTTATTCTAAGTAATATAGTATACATGAACAGGTTCATTATTATCAGATAATTCTAAAGATATAATAATTACTTTTAATGCAAATTGTTGTAGTACTTGGTAGATACTCGGTACAGCACGAACTGACTGTAATCCGGTTTAAACAAGAGTCCAGACTGTCTACCGTGGTACTGCCTCGGAGGCCCTCGGTAAAAACTCTTCGGCGATACCTACCTACGTATTGGTATATGGGATATAGCGGAATAATTTTTAAAATTTTAGTGACCAACTACCGTATTGAATAGTTAATATTCGCCCTATCGATTATCACTGGAATTCTGTCGGTTGCTGTAAATTTTCTCTTCCAATCCTTTCGTTTGGACTCCAATTTCAGTGTGATACTCAATAGAACTGCTACTGTTTAATTGAGGCTAATTGTAAATCGATCACTATCTGCATGGCTTTTACCATGTATAGAGCTACTGCAAATGGTGCCAATGACTTCACTGAACATCTATTAGAAATCACCTCGTCGATCACTCAATTATTACAAAATTTAGATGACTCGACAGGGACAATTGTGTCTCGATCGTTGCACGAAGCCGTTGCCACTGCAGAGATGCATGGATTTCACGAAGGAGTTAAGGGTATACTCGGAATGATTAAGACTCTAGTTGATGAAGCCTCCGATGCGTGTACAAAGGTTACGCAAGAACAGTTTGATAGCAGTAGGGGTGACATTTCTAATGTGATAAATCAAATAAAAGGTTTCAGAACAAAATTGGATACACTAGTTGTTAGTATTATATCCATATTTACAAACCAGAATGCCGTCTTGACACTGAGTGCACAAAAAGTTGTCGCAGAGCATAAATTTGAAGAAGTATTTGTATTTCAGAGGGCAATAGACTCAGCCACAGAGACTAAAGCTGACATAATCACATTTGTTGAAGCATTAATATCATCAATTGACGTTCTTTATATAAAAATAGAGGACATGGCAAGAATATTTCTACAAAGTAATCTCAAATCCTTCCCTAGTGCTAGCGAAGTGTCTCAACTTAGTCGTAAACGATGGCGGGATGACTTGACAGAGTTGGAAGAAGAAGCAGGTATCACGGCTAATTTGCATTTGGCACTTACCTTATTGAAATGTTTGATATGTGACGCAGCAAAGAATGGTTCGAAGTACATAGTCATAGCTCGTGAAAATTCACCGGCAAATGTTTTAAGTGTGTTTTACGACTACCACTCATCATATGCGGTGCTTAGACTAGATGAACTATGGTTACAACATAACTCAAGATGGCCCCAAACAAGTGAGGATAGTGTTAGCTACTGTGATTGCATTAAATCTGTGAGTATACAATGGACCTATGTTAAACATTTTAGCAATACGTGGAAGACCGATGTGGGTCAATACAAAATCATGGAAGAGTTAATGAAACTTGGATATGTGGTTGGAACGGTTAATTTGCAGCCAATGACTTCGTCAACAAGCGCTAAGGGTAATATCGATGATGCTACATTCAATAAAGCCGTAGGTGCTGCCACATCCTCTGATCAGGATGTATTTAATAAATTCGCTGGTGGGAGGATATCTTTTCATCCTGGTTCATTAGTTATTAACTTATGGGGCGATGAAAGTGCCTACACGAATCCTATTGCTGATATCATCACCCGAGAAGGCATGCACCCATTTGAGAATGTATCATACGAGATGTCAATGCCATTTTTCTATATTAAACCTAATATGAGTGAGTATGTAAATATACCTAACCGCGGTATATACCACAAAGAGGAATGCGATGTTGAAACGGATCCTAGATCACAAATCAAATATCCAATTTTAAAAAATAGCAATGCTAATCCTGTTTTGTACCATGGATTTCGCCAATCGATAGTTGAGGAGAAATATGACAAAATCGTGAAATTTGAACCAGTAATGCTCCATTGTATCTTCGCAATGGGACGTATTGAATGGATGGAGCTGCCGCAAAATGTAAAGATTAAGATTTCGAAGGGCGATAAATAGTAAATACTACGTAATCTTACCCGCAAATGTCTTTTTTGTGTATCATATGTTAAATATTATAAATATAATCTATGTTTGGAGGAAGATAGCTTAGTAAGATTGAATGAAGGCGCGAGTTTCATTGCATTAATTGAATATTGCCATTGTAGCAACGTAATTATGAATACATACTTGAAATAGTGACACTAGCAAAAGAGCATTTGTATTTTATAATAATCTTGTGTTAATCCATGAGTTCGTGTTTAGCAGGGCTGCAATAAAGGTCGTGAATCCTATCATAGCTAGCATCCCGTTACCGCATTCCACACTCGCACGGTCCTATCACTACTCCCGCTGACTATTTTGGATCCATCACGACTAAATGATACTGACAGTACATTACTAGTATGTCCCGTGAGGTTGTTGATTACGTCTCCTGTTACCGCATCCCACACTCGGATGCTCTTATCATCACTTCCGCTTACTATTCTCAATCCATAAGGACTAAATGATACTGACATTACACAGAGCTTATGTCCTCTAAGGGTGTTGATTAACTCTCCTGACGCCGCATTCCACACTCGGACGGTCCTATCATCACTTCCGCTGACTATTTTTGATCCATAAGGACTAAATGATACAGAGCATACCGAATCCCTATGATCCATGAGCCTGTGCATTAATACTCCCGATACCACATTCCACACGCGGATAGTCTTATCGACGCTTCCGCTGACTATTCGCAACCCGTCAGGACTAAATGATACTGACAGTACAGAACCTATATGACCCAGGAGGTTGTTGATTGCATTTCCCGTTACTGAACCCCACACTCGCACAGTCTTATCATTACTTCCGCTGACTATTTGCAACCCATCAGGACTGAATGATGCTGATGTTACACCCTGTCTATGACCCGTGAGAGTGTTGATTACTCGTCCCACTATTGTATTCCACACTAGCACGGTCTTATCACTACTTGCACTGACTATTCGCAACCCGTCAGAACTAAATGATACTGACAGTACAGAATCCATATGACCCGTGAGTGTGTGGATTATTAGCCCTGTTACTGCATCCCACACTCGCACGGTCTTATCATCACTCCCGCTTACTATTCGCAACCCATCAGGACTAAATGATACAGATAGTACACCAAAACTATAATCTTTGTATGTATTAATTTCATCTCCCGTTATCGCATCACAAACTCGTACGGTCTTATCATAGGTTCCGCTGACTACATTCGACCCATCAGAACTAAACGATACTGACCTTAAATTTTGACTGCGCAATGTGCTGATTATTTCTCCTGATGGCGCATTCAACACTCGTACGGTCTTATCACCACTTCTGTTGGCTATTCTCGAGTCATCAGGACTAACTGACACTGAGCATATAGAATCCATATGATCTAGGAGGCTGTTGAGTCTATTGAGTACTTCTCCTGTTATCGCATCCCACACGCGGATAGTCTTATCGCCACTTCCGCTGACTATTCGCAACCCGTCAGGACTAAATGATACTGATTCTACCCAGCAATTATGACCCGTGAGGGTGTTTATTAGTTCTCCTGTTACCGCATCCCACACTCGGATAGTCTGATCATCACTTCCGCTTACTATTCTTAATCCATCAGGACTAAAGGATACTGATGTCACTCCCCTTGTATGACCTATGAGGGTGTTGATGACTTCTCCGGTTACCGCATCCCACACTCGGATGGTATCATCCCAACTCCCGCTGACTATTTTGGATCCATCAGGACTAAAGGATACTGATTCACCCAAGCCATTATGTCCTGTAATTGCTTTGTAACTAAGTGTGTTGACTACTTCTCCCGTTACCGCATTCCACACGCGGATAGTTTTATATTTACTTCCGCTAACTATTCTCGACCCATTAAGACTTATTGATACGGACGTCACCCCCAAAGTATGACCCATTAAAATATTCATAACTCGTCCCGTTACAGCATCCCACACTCGCATGGTCTTGTCTTTACTTCCACTGACTATTCTAAACCCGCCACGACATAATACAATTGACGTCACCCCCAAAGTATGACCAATTAGTATGTTGATGGCGTCGCCCGTTACCGTATTCCACACTCGCACAGTCTTATCATCACTCCCGCTGACTATCCTCGACCCATCAGGACTAAACGATACTGAGTTTACATTATCAGTGTGACCCGTGAGTGTGTTGATGACTTCTCCTGTTACCGCATCCCACACTCGCACAGTCTTATCATGACTCCCGCTGACTATTCTTGACCCATCAGGACTAAAGGATACTGACCTCACCCCTTCACTATGACCGAGTAAGTTAATGAGACATGGACTGAAGTTACTATTACTGCCTAAACATTTCCCACTTATCCAAGAGTTACGATCGAATGATGACACAGCCACTATGACTAGGATTGCTACTTGTGACATTGCTTCTCTCCTTTAACAATTCATCCACGTCCCTCTTGACAAACGATACTAATGATGAAATTCATATCCTTCAACAACCACCGCATGTAGTGACTCGCTCGCTCGCTAATCTCTTCAAACTCCCGCTTCTCATCTGCACTCACCAACCGCATATTCCGATCAATCAAGACTAAATTATTGACTAACCGGAAGCCGTTACCACTCTTGACATACGCACATACGTGCTGCAGGTCGCAAAGTTCCCTGCTGGCTTCTGCATACAATCTACCGTGTACTAAGTGGTAGCCTCCCTCGGTGCATCGTCGCGAATTGATATACGGGTTGCTGGACCTGAACCAAACGGGAAAAATGCCTGTTCTGGTCAACAATTCTTGCTTGCGGATACTTCTCCTGGTCAACGTACCGCCATCAACTAGGTTGCTGAAATACCTGCCCATGATCTGGTGGTAATACATCTTGTCGTCAGCACTGTATCGAATCCCGGCCACCTCCCGTAACTGGCGATGGACCCATTTCATGCGTCCTTGATCACTCTCTACCAGCAACCCAGTTAGCTCATGCTTCACGCGTAGCCACACATGAGATGGCAGCCGTGGCGATATGTTGTACTCGTTGACCTCATGCATGACCTCGTCGTCTAGTGACAACAGATCCTCCATCTCTTTGCTCGTGACACCGTTGACAGCTAGTGTAATTAAAGCAACAACCGCTTTTATCAACACTTTGCCGTAGTTATACTCCATCTCGTCGAATATCTGATTTATTAACGACGGCACGCTAGTCCCTATCACACAGCTAGCGTCACTGCTCTTCCAGGAACAGGCGACTCTCGCTGCTAACTTGATGAATAAAGCCGTTGGATCTTGCATCTGTAACGCGCGGTTCAACACCACGTCCCTTTGCGACGACACCAAACAACGATCACTCTTGGCGAGATACGAGTCCAGTATCAACTCGATGTCGTCGCTGATGGACTTGACTTCTACGCTTGGCACCTTCCACTCCTTCAAGGTCTTCTCGCACCCAAACCAGTAGACTTTGTCATCGGATAGACACGAGACAACTAGTTTACCTTCTCGGTGCACTTTAATCCCCTCCAAGAAACTGATACTACTGCGCTCCTCGTTGTGATTGGACAACTGGTCGATGCTGTCGATGAACAGCATCACGGGATACGTAGACACTAACGACTGGAAGCATATCACTAGCTCGGAGTACACCTCCGAGATACTATCGATGATGCCGTATATAAAATGAATCTGTCGAATGATGCTCTGCAATAGCTTCGACCCGCTTGAGCTGCTATCATTGGTGCCGCAGAACCGTATGATCACTGGTACATTGATATTGGTCTCGTGTAACAAGGATGCTAGCTTGGCCACAAAAGACGACTTGCCACACCCCGATGGACCGATAATACTGCCTTGTATCCCTTTTATACTATTGGGTTGCATAATCATGTCCATCGCAGCAGCGACCAACTCCTCTCTCCCTTGGAAATCGATTACTTTCTCTCTTGCAAACGAGCAGTGATGCAGCATATCGATGCATACAGTCCCCGCAAGTCCGATGCCAAATACATCGTTGAGCCAAGCCTCTTTGCTTTGAATCATGCGATCCACTTCGGCACTCAATAGCGACTTTACCTTGCTATAGAACGCTTTGATGTAGCTCGAAAATGCAGCATTATTTGTCTTGTTCCTGATAGATAAGACGTTATCAATACCCGTGGTGGTGATTCCGTCGCTCGCTACTTCTAGTTTACTAGTAAGCGTGTGGACTAATTTCTTTAATCTGCCAGTAACATCCACATCCCCTCTTGCATCGTCAAAATCTCCCTTTGGGTCATCGACAACTGGTATCGCATCATCGATCTCTCGCTTCATACACAACACTAGATTATTATTACTGGTACTATCATTAACTAACAATGCACAGGTAGCCTCCCAATCAATCATATCGTCTTCGATGTACGATCGATCTTCGCACATCAACCCGGTCAACAGTTTACGCAGTTTATCCAGTCCATCATTCCAGTATTCATCCAAATGCATAAGCACATACTTGGGCGGAATCGAATTGATGTCGACCATATGCCTCTTTTTGCCTACTTCAAGCCACGCGTCTCTACCGCTTCCATTGTAACGACACACATGGTCATCTACTATTACCTTTTCGATTACTTGTGGAAGCGGGCTATATCCATGCTTCTGTCCTTGTAATGATATAGAAAATGTCTCTCCTGATTCAACTCTGTATTTTTCTACCTCAAACATATATGCATTCCAAGTCTTGTGGTCATAAGTATTCTCATCCTTCACGCCCCATCGCATATCGACGAAGGTGATATCAATACCATGCGGGTTCGCAATATCATCTAACTCCTGCAGTAACCAAGTCATTATTGCATTTCTTTCCTCTTGCGTATCCATAAATGCTAACGAAACAAAATAATTCAAGTTAAATGATGGAATCTTCCAAAGATTAAATTCTTCGGTGATAAAACCGCCACAAAGCGCGTGGTATATACCAGTAATTTTTGCGTTCTTATCCGTGAATATCCCTGTACCATCATCTAATGATTGCATGCTTTTCAATTATTAACGAGTTTAAGAGGCTAGTTGCAACTAGAATTCGACGGGAAACAATTCAAAACTACATATATTTTTCTATATTTTAACCATATATATGGAACCTGTTTTCAGATTTTTCCAGTTCCGGTTTACCTTCTAATTGTCAATACCAATAGCAAATACCAAATACCAATGGTAATTGAATAAAAATTCTATTCAAAAAGCATATTAATTTCATATTCTAACAATTACTAATGCGTTCAACAGACGCACTCATAGTCTCTAGCTTTCGTTGCAAAGTAAGGGTTATAAGACTTAGTACACTATTCTATTGCCTACATATTCTCTTGTTGCATTGATCGTCTTGAGATTTGTTTAATGGTATTGCTTGTTTTGTCCATTTTGCATTTCTCTTTTTTTTATTTTCCTTTTCATCACCGAAAATTTACCAAAATATCTGTCCACTGTAGCAGAATAGAAAAGGGTATATTATATGTCGTCGGGCCCACAGGTTACTTGCCCACTCTCTCGCACGTACTTGCGCACTCACAATCTTACTTACCCTCTCTTTAGGTTTCTATTTCCACGTCAATTGGCACATTTCGTATCGAATTATACTACCAACATGCTCCAAAGACATGCTATAACTTTCTTGAATTATGCAAAATAGGTAAATAATCATTACTCGCAATGATTTAATTATATTTACTCATCGTTTCATGGATAGGATACTACAACAATACGGTGTTTCATCGTATAATCAATGATTTTATGATACAAGGAGGTGATCCACAAGGTAATGGAACAGGAGGTGAATGCATTTGGGGAGGCAAGTTTGAAGATGAAATAAACAGAGATTTGAAACATACAGGCGCGGGAATTCTCGCTATGGCAAATAGTGGACCCAATACTAACGGATCACAGTTCTATATCACGCTGGCACCCACACCTTGGTTAGATGGTAAGCACACTATATTTGGTCGTATATCAAAGCATATGAATGTAATACAAAAGATCGGTGCTGTCCCCGTTGATGGCAACAATCGACCAATAAGTAATGTAGTAATATATAGAACAGATATTGATGCATTGATGTTGGCACAGTAATAATATTGTTAATAATTATGTATATACAGAAACAGATCTACTCGTTACACCATGAATGACACTACCTTGCTTGCTGATTTATTCGTTCAATTGCTTTTAAGATCATATTTTTTCTTTCTTTTAATTCATTTCGTTTCATGGAAACCTCTTTGTTCTCGCTTATCATCATCTCCAGAATGGTATCATTGTACGTCCATTGCTGCGACAAATTCAATAGAGACGTTTCAATTAACTCACTTGCATCCTATAGGTAAGAGAGTTGAGTCATAGTGAGTGAGTGAGTATAAATGAAATGTGATACCTTCAACAGTACTAAATCAATGGTGTTGGCAACGTTATCGTTGAGTCTGTTCTCTGCGGCATGCCAGTAACTCCCTAATGCCCCCCGAATATCCTCAAACTGCACATTCGGTCCATAGTCAATACTGTGGTAACGCATGTATGAATTACCAAGTGCGTCTTTGATATAATTCTTGAGTTCATCTTTCTCCATTTTACCGGGTTTAGTCTCTTTGGCATTATTCATCACCTCCGTAATTGCGTCATCAAATCTGCTTAAACGAATACGATTTATGGACGCAATAAAATCTTTATCGTCCACTAACGTGGCATCCGCCCCTTCGAATAACTCGTCGGTTCTCCGCATCATTTCCTTGGATTGTAAATGTAACGTACTTTTAACCACCTCCATCACTGCGTCGATAATGTTTGGGTATTGCACCGCTAATTTGTTAATCAAAACTAACGCAGTCTTTTGATATATTTCTACAACTCTACTGATTGCATTCTCTACTTCAACCCGCCATAAATCAATGTCAGTACTCGCGGTAGCAAGCAATAAACGAACACTCATAAAACCAGGTAATTCACGACCACGTAGTGTGCGCAGCTGCTCTGCTAATGACTCGGATGAGTAACCTTCCCCGGTAAAATTTGGTACTTTCTCTGATAAGTTGGATTGCATCGTCTTGATAATCTCTTCGATGATGTATTTGATACGTAATTCTTCAGTTTCTTGCGTGAAGGAGTCGCGATACTCACCCGACGCAATTTGACGTAATGTTTGGCCAAATTTAGATATTAATTTCAATAATAAACGTTTTTTATCGATGGAATCAACGGGTCCTTCATCACCAAGTGCAGCTATGAGTGAGTGAGTGAGTAAGTGAGTAAATGAGTTAATGAGTTAATATATATATTATAATGTCGTTATTACCAATATCTTGATTAATTTTTGTTAGTTTTTCATTCAGTTCAAAAAGCATAATTGGCAAGCTTTCTTGTGCACGATGAACCAGGATCTTGGTCAATTTAGCACTCAATGACTCCACACCAACGACTCCCTTGTCTAACTTACACCACACCGAGTGACTCGAGAAATATTTCTGCTCTTCTACGGATGCTTCCTGTAATGACATGTTGCTATTCAATTGTACTTGGTTTCTATTCTTAACCATCACATATCCCAGTGCAAGAGGCTTGCGGATGTTATTGACCACATTTAGCACTTCAACCTCAGCTCCTTGATCCACTAAATCAGGCTTTGTTAGCACTCCAATTGTTCTGTTAGAAATAATAAATTAATAAATAAATTGTGAATAAACAACAATGACGTGGCACTACCTGGATCCCATCGGATCGAATTTGGCAGCTCTTTCTAACACATCAATCGTAGCAACATCTTGATTGGCTGGAATGACGGCAAGGATTATAGTACGAGCCTGTTTAATGAACGATTCAAGAAGCATGTCCACCTCAGTGATGACATTACGGGTCTGTCCAACTGTTGTTGTGCGAATAATACCTGGTAAATCAACGATTGATAAATCAGGAACATTATTTCCTTCAATTCTTATATTTATAATATCGCTTGAAAAAGTGTTATTCGGAGTAAGCTGTACTAACTCGTCTGTTATCGAAGAAATCATTAATGATAATTCTTGAGGAGAATTCACTGTGTGTTTGGTACTATATACAGCACTTGTACTGTTAGTGCCTAATGAGTTAGTAATAGTAAGCTATAGTTAGTAGAATGAAATAACTAATAAAAAAAATAACCTGAACTATTAACCACGCTTATATCTGCAGTCCATTTTACTTCATCCGTCTTGAGCTTATGCATAGAGATGCATGTAGGACATCTTGTAACAAGTCCAAGTCCGCGAGGAAATGGGATCCCACTCAGGGCTTCTAATACTGATGACTTGCCACCTAAATAAGAGAAAAAATGAGTTAACGAAAATAGAATGTAATATAAGGGCGCTGACTAGTGTTAATTAGTGAGTAAGTAAGTGAGTGAGTGAGTGAGTAAGTAAGTTAGTGAGTACTGGACTGATCTCCTACGACTGCGATCTGTGGTATGGGCAGCTCCTTGCTGATCCCCAACACGCGCAAGCCATCGAGCAGGTCGAGGATTTGCGACGCGTTTTTACTGATTGAAACCGTGATACTGGCCGACATTCGCCTAACTATATGGTATCGAGATTTTCTCGTTTTTTTTTATTATTTCATGAGAATTTCCACACCAAAGTCTTTGATTAGATAAGATAAGTAATGATTTAAATTGAAATTAAAAGCTATTATAATAAACATTAAGATAAAAATAATTTGTATCAAAAGTAGAAACAAAAATATAAACAATATTTTTTATTCTTCTCAGAAATATTATTTTTAGCTATTTTAATGTTTAAACGGCTGCTTACACCTTTGTAGTACTTACTTGGGACAAACTTTCCAAATACTTTCATTCTCAAAAGCGGCCACCAGTAAAAAACCGGCCTTAGTCGATACCCTAACTCATCCATGAAATATTTAAGTGATTTAATGAGGACTATTGATAATTTCATTGAAGTTGTTATTAATTTGTGATTTGGTATCAACTCTTTCTTTAAACTTACATAATTATATATGCGCATAACCTCGATATAAAAATATAACTCCAATTTAATCGCATGAATTAACTGGTAACTTTAGTTTTATTTGTTTCGAACTCCATTTATTTCATATTATCACTGGAAACAGTACTCAAAACAAGTTTTCTTCCATTCCTGTCCGTCAACCCTAATCAGGGTATCTAATTTCATCGTATGAGATTTTACAGGTTGAAATAGCGAAGCAATGAAGGGTTCAACAGACAGTAAGGTGGCGACGGGCGACCTCAAGCAGACTCGCCGCAGGCTGTCTGTCATGAGCGACAACAAGCTCGTGGAAGGTGAGATTTACTAAATGCTTGGATGATAACCAAGGACACATCAACCCATTCATTGATTCTGTCATAGTCAACTCGTTGCACTACTCGCTCACTTACTTAGTAACTCGTAATACTGTTACTTGATTCCTGTATATGAATAAGTACTACGAACGTGTTTCGTTCTCATTCATACTATCAACTTGTTGCATTACTCACTCATGATACTTTCATCCACTCCCTACATCGATTATTACTATGAAGGCAATAAGTACTCATCGATATTTACATACTATCAATTGTTCTTTCACTCACTTAACTCAACCATTGAATCAATGAACGTTTCTTGTTATTCATTATCTCTTAATTTCACTAAAAAACTCATATTATTTTATTTATTTTGCAGGAATTGACAATGTAAATTTAGATGGTAAAGAAGCCGAAGAGGAAAGTGGAAGTTCTGCTGGCGCTTCTGCCGGCGGTTTTATTGTTAATTCATATGGTATCAAAATTCTATTTATTCCTTCACTTAATTACTGACTCATTTGCGTATTTTAATCAGGTGGTTACTCTAAAAAAGGATATGCCCCATATAATCCTAATAAAAAGAACCAAGATGCTTTAATCATGGCGGAAGATGCAAAGACTCGTTCCTTATTCTTATGCGTCATGGATGGTCATGGTGAATCAGGAGATAAAGTATCACAAACAATAAAATCCAAATTATCTAATTATTTATTTAAACATAAAGATTTTGCAACTGATGTAAAAGCAGCTTTAAATGATGTTATTGCCAAATGTGAAAGTGAAGTGCTTCGTGATACATCCATAGAGACTGATTTTTCTGGTACAACATTTACTTGCGCTGTTATACGTGATAATAAATGCATTATGGCCAATGTTGGTGATTCAAGAACCTCAATAGCCTATAGAAACGCATCAGGTGGTATTACTGGTGTCAATCTTACCATTGATCATAAGCCTGATTTGCCAGCAGAAAAGGCTCGTATTGAAGCAAAAGGAGGTCGTGTATTCGCTGTAGAATATGAAGATGGTGTTGATGGACCTGCAAGAGTATGGTTAGGACATATGGATGTACCTGGACTTGCAATGAGTAGAAGTCTTGGTGATGGCATTGCACATACAGCTGGTGTATCATCTGAACCAGAATTTTTTGAATATGAATTTAATAAAGGGCGTGAAGATTTAGTATTAGTTATGGCAAGTGATGGCTTATGGGAATTCATGAGTGATCAAGAAGTGATGGATATTGCATGTAATACAACTGAACCACGTTTTGCTGTTGATAAATTAATTAATGAATCAAATGAAAGATGGATGCGTGAAGAACAGGTTATTGATGACACTACCGTTTGTGTTGCATTCTTAGGATCGTTTACTGGCTCCGCCAAGAAATAAAACGTGATAAATAGAAAGACATTGTTTATATAATATGTAATCTAAGATATATCATATTACAGAGCTTGCAGGCAGCGACTGACTCCCGTATACACTATCTAACTCTCAATCCTGATAAAATTCTGATTGCTCGTCGCTATGATTGGGTTTGCAACGGCTATGTGCGTGTCAAACGCATCGTTGTTCATGGTAGTAATGTCGACAACCTTTTCTCTTGCTGCCATTTCCACTTTTTTCGCGGAATCAAAACTGAAATTACGATTATCATTCGCGAAACCACGTGTACCAATCGCCTCTGGTTTGCCTACTATCATCACGGTATGCACCAAGCCGATATAATTCCGCTGAGTAACTGTATAATCCGCATCAATCACTAGCCCGCCAGCGACAATCCTCTCCAAGAAAATATCACCTACTGAATATACCCTCTTACCCAGCAAGTACACGCGATAGAAATAGTACTTGTCGTAGAAGCCGGCAATAACATGGAGGATCTGCAATAGGATACTCCATAATTGCACCGTGAAGAAGAAATTCATCAATACGTATGGCACGCGATCACCGGTGGTGAAGAGACACGCCAATATAAGTGATGCCGACATGATAATCACCACGGGGACTATGAAGCCGCGACTTAACAGTGTTATGCAACACTTTAGATGCCTGTTACTCTTGATATTATCATTGGTCTCCGCGCATGGTACCGTGTACATGTATAGCATCGCCAGACCGACCATGATTGATATGGGAGTGATGACGAATAGCTTGATCAAAGGGACGAGATAGGTGAAATGATTAATTGAATAATGTTGAACGAGTTCTGAGAGAAATTGCGACAAGACGAATACCACGCCCTCCTTTACCACGTACACTAGTATCCTACCGCGGGACCCGAACACCTTCTTGTGCTCAATGTAATAGATGCAATTGAAGAATTGGTGGTTGTTGCATAGGTACAGCATCAGGTTTTCTAAGTAACCGGGAGGCAGCACTAGACGCGTAAACCATAAATTCACCTCGTATCCCGCAGGATATAATATCGGTCCACAGCCTAGCATGTAACGTCGCTGGTTGCAGTAACTAATGTAGTATCCACTTCGGTGGAACTTGTTGTCGTTGACCGATGAGATGCGTGTGACCTGGTCGTCTTCCTCCTCCTGCAAGGCTGCCAATATCTTGTTGCCGTTGTAAATATTTCTCAATTCGGATACATGATCAACACTCTCCGGAGGCACAAGGTTCGTGCTGTACGTTTTATAGTTGTCTGAATTGTGCGCGGAATCGTGAAGTTGAGTAACCGTCATGTGACCGTACTTGGTGCGTCTGAGCAGATACATCGACACGTACAACGCGACGAAGTAGCCGATGAAGCTACCCAAGTAAGATTTAAACTTTTCTTTGGCTACGTGAGATGATACTGGGGCATCAAAAATTGATGTATCGATGGCTTTTGTGGGTGCTGATGTTGGTTCAGGTGTAGCTACTGTCAGTAGTCGGATGCGATTATTACCTACATCAGAGATATATACGTTACCTAAATGGTACAGGGAAGTTTTGTGATTAATTTTAAAGCAAAATGGGAAAATACTATATAAATACCTGAGGCATCTAAAGCGATTCCGAACGGGTTAGTTAGTGTAGCTGATACAGCCGGTCCATTATCACCACTGTAACCAGCAGAACCAGTGCCTGCAATTGTGGAAATAATCCCTGTGGATATTGTCACCTTCCGGATACGTTGATTGCTAGTATCAGCGACGTACACGTTGCCTATGGTAGTGATGGGGGTTAATATGATGAGAAATAAGAAGACCTAAGAAATATATATACGTACCAAATGCGTCTAATGATACTCCACTTGGGTACTTCAATGTAGCTGATACGGCTGGTCCATTATCGCCACTAAAAGTAGTAGCACTTCTACCGGCGATTGTGGTAATAATCCCTGTTGATATCGTCACTTTACGAATGCGATGATTAAAAGTATCAGCGATGTACACGTTGCCTACATTAATGTAAGACAATAAGAGAATATACAAAAAATAATAGCAAAATTACCTGACGAGTCTACCGCGACTCCAGATGGATAATACAAATAAGCCGAGGTTGCTGCAATATCATCGCCAGTATACCAAGCCGTGCCGGTGCCCGCAATAGTAGATATAATCCCTGTTGATACTGTAACTTTGCGGATACGACTATTAAAGGTATCAGCGATGTACACGTTGCCTATACCGATATAAAATTATACTAGTAAGCATTAATCGTTGTGAGATTAAGTAAATGACGATCGTCATAATACCTGACAAATCTAAACATGCTCCTTGTGGACCATTCAATGCAGCTGACGTTGCTTGCACTCCATCACCATCATTACTACCCGACCCAGCTATTGTAGTAATTATGCTTGTAGATAGTGTCACTTTACGGATACGACTATTACCATAGTCCGTTATATACACATTGCCTAGAGGGAGCATTGATCAGCAGCAAGAAAGTAACACTTAAAAACATTTAACATACCTGATGAGTCCAGTGCGACTCCGAATGGATTATACAACGTAGCCGACGTCGCCGGTCCATTATCGCCACTATAACTGCTAGCGCCAGTACCAGCAATTGTGGTAATAATCCCTGTGGATACCGTCACCTTCCGGATACGTTGATTGCCATAATCAGCGATGTACATGTTACCTGTGAACAATAGATGTCAATCGGTTGTAAGCTCAAGAATCGGTGAAAATACCTGATGCGTCAAGAGCAATTCCTTTTGGATATTTAAATGCCGCTGATGTGGCTGGACTATTATCACCACTATAACTACCAGAACCCGTACCCGCAACCGTGGACATAGTGATTGTTGGAGCGATACTAGAGTCGTGAAATTAGTATGGTCAAAAAATAAATTAACAAAATGAATTATTGATACCTTGGGGTTGGCTTAGAAGTCGGGGCGTAAGTAGCGCTTAACGTAACCTTGCGGATTTGGTTATTGTAGGAGTCGGCGATAATCACGTTGCCTATTGATCCATAATTGTAAATATATAATGATTTAGGTACAAATAATTGAAGTACCTGATTTATCTACTGTGACACCTCCTGGGTACGTTAAATAGGCGGAAGTTGCATCAATACCATCAAATTGCGAGTTATAACCACCACCCGCTAATGTGGTAATAATCCCTGTTGATACAGTCACCTTACGAATACGACCATTAAAGCAATCAGCGATGTAAATGTTGCCTATAATAAAGGAATAAAGGAATAAAGGAATAAAATAAAATTAGGGCTTTACATAATGTAGTGTTAGGATCGTTGAATACCTTCTGCATCTAATGCAACATCAGTTGGATAATTCAACCCAGCAGATGTTGCTGGTCCTCCATCACCACTGTAACTACCAACCTGATTAGGAGCCTTATTGGCACCGGCAATTGTGCTGATAATCCCCGTTGATGCCTCTATCATAAGGATATGACTACTAATATCAGCAATATAAAGATTACCTGAGACATCGAATACAAGCCCCGCAGGTCCATTCATTCTTGCCGAGGTTGCGGGTCCTCCATCACCGCTAAAACCATATGTGCCAGTACCTGCAATAGTGGAAATTATACCAGTTGACACCGTCACTTTACGAACACAGTAATTGCCATTATCACCAATGTATACATCACCTATGTGATCAAAATGTGACAATTGTAATATCAATTTAATAGATATAGTTACCTGATGAATCAATCACGACTCCGGTTGGATAATATAGTGTCGCCGATGTCGCCGCCCCTCCATCACCACTATAACTACCCGTACCCGTGCCAGCTATTGTGGTTATAATGCCCGTTGAAACAGTCACTTTGCGAATACGTTGATTATTATTATCTGCGATGTAAACGTTGCCTGTGAATGGTGATTGTAAAATATTACACAATGTTATTACTAAAAATGACTCTAAAGGATACCTGAAGAGTCAACAGCAACTCCAAATGGAACATTCAACTCGGCCGATGTAGCCAATCCATTATCACCGCTGTAACTTCTTATACCTGTACCAGCAATCGTGGTAATAATTCCCGTTAACACCGTCAACTTGCGAATACGATGATTACCTGTATCCCCGACATAAATATTTTCTTTTATAAAAAATAAAGGATGTTAAGATATAAAATACATCGAACAGATTAATGTCTACCTGCTGTATCTAGTGCAACTCCATTTGGATTAAATAATTCTGCTGATGTCGCTGGTCCATTATCGCCGCTATACCGAGATGCACCATTTCCTGCAATCGTGGTTATTACATCCGCTGCATTAACTATCCCGACCACAGCCAGCAGCAGTAGTAGTCCTTGCATGGCAAGCAGCAACCCATTTGCCTTTGCTCGCCCACTAACCATTCTCACATCAACCAATCTTCTCACTTGTCAAAAGTTTTTTTTGTTTGGTATTTTTTGCCCGACTCCAGGTTGACCCGCCTCACTCCGGACAGGAATAGGTCGTAGGTACTGATACTTATCTCGTTAGATTCTATCATACCAATGAAAGGATTAGGAATGCATTCTTATAAACGTGTACATTTGTTATCATACCATAAATGCTTAGAACAATTTATACAACTAAGACAAAATTACCTTCTCACTCACTCACCCACTCACTCACTCCCTT
>JACCDO010770767.1_pt1 | contig 19597 bp, 36 predicted proteins | sample 7446101 | NCBI WGS metagenome assembly JACCDO01 (sample SAMN15323440, study PRJNA562643) | freshwater metagenome | isolation source: river surface water | place: USA:Blue River Watershed | collected 2017-08-16 | reverse complement strand
GTTGTTATTGAAAGAGCGAAACCCCCTTCATCTCTCCCACCTCATCCAAAAATTTCTTTCAACCAACAAATCAACAACTTTTCATTACCGTACAATTGTTGCTATGTTTACCAACAAGACCGCGTCGAAAACTAATATCGGCGTGCATACCGTACAATTGATGGAGAAGGCGGCCCGCATACAGTCCTCTCCCCAGTTGTGCGGGTCGTCTTCGCTTATCCGCTCAATAGGAGCCACGATCAAATCATGTTAGAACTTAACGGGGAGAAAAAAGAAGACGGCCTGGACTACGTAGTAGACGATCCATCTTCAATCCTTCAGGACCTCAGTCAACTTGGTATCGAAGAAGTCGACCGTGGTATTTGCGAGGACTCTTTTGAAAACCGTGCTATACTTAGAAAAGCTAGATTGCAGTGGGAACCTGTCTACTCATCCGCTGGATCTATAACGGGCCTGATCAAAGTACGAACCGCTGAATCAACCCGCGAGCGCCGTCTACTCTCATTAGCAGAGAAGCGTCCAATACTTACCGTTCCAACGGATAACAACTCTGATTACCTAACGGGCCTGGATCTCATAGCGGAGGAAGCTTCCGATTATTTAGTTCCACCCTGGGTTGTACATGCCACCCGCCTCTACCTCAAAGAGCAAGAAGAGGGTTACAACAATCCAAAGCGTCAACCGCTAGCTCAACCTCATCGTTGTCGTCACATTAAAACCGATGGGATCCGATGCATGCTTTGGGGTTCGGGGCGTCCAAAGGATGACGGCCTGTGCCGCGTACATTTGCGCAGTGTTAAACACAAGACCAGTGATGACATCGAACGAGCTCGTGAAAAGTTGATGCAAGCTGCACCGTTCGCAGTTGATAAACTTGAAGAGCTTATGGAGTTTGCGGAGTCAGAACCTGTTAAGCTGAAAGCAGCAACCGAGATCCTGGACCGTGCTGGTGTTCGAGGCGGCGTGGAGATCGATACAACAATCAACGTTGACGTTCGTCCCGCAGCTCAGATCATTGCAGAACGGTTGGAACGTTTAACGTTAGGCGCAGCTACTGCAGCTAAGCTTTTAACGGATGACGGCGTGGATGTTGTAGACGCCGAGGTTGTTGTTGAAGAGAAGCAAACCGAAGAGCAGACTGAAGAAGAACGGCCTGCGATAGCTAGTAACCAGGAAGAGAATTAACGGATCGTGCTAAACAAAGAATTCAGTGAGATCATTGAGACGGCCCGCGTTCACTACGAAAACCTGAAAGCTGATATTGCAAACGCGCATAACCGCATCGAGCACATCCGTTTGACAACGCTAGCCCAGGAAGCTCATAATCTTTTAACGGAGCTTAGATCTTTTAACGCGGGACTCGTTTACAGCCACACCGCTAGCAGAGTTCATGAACAGATCTGGGAAGAAGTTCAGGATCAGGAAGCACAGCAGCTAGACTTCCCAGAGTTCAAGTCTCCATACGATCCACGTAACAACGTTTGAATCCTGCAGCTGTTGTAAAGTAGCTGCGTCTGATATAGTTAAATTCGAGACTCGGGAGATCTTTTGAATTTACGTAAACGCCAGGTACCTGCTGCAGCAGCTGAACTTTTCATGAAGACAGCTCAGCAGTACCTGGGCTACACTGTTGAACTGAATGGCCGCAACTTGTTTGGCCAGAAGGTTGGCTATGACTCGGAACCTTGGGCAGGCGCATTCATTGACGTAGTCGCCAGGGAGGCGGGGGTCCAGCTTCCAAGCTTTACGTATAGCGCTGCGGCGCTCGCAGAATTCATTCGCCAGGGAAACTTTTCACGAGAAGCAAAACCTGGCAGCATCGCGATCTTTAACTTCAGCAGTAACGTTGGGCATGCGGCGAGCGCCTTCTCATCACCACACTGTGGGATTGTTGTTGATGCACGGGAGTTCGCTGAGACTGGAAGATTCATCACAGTTGAGGGAAACACTGAAGGTAGCGGCGCTTATCAAAAGAAAGACGGCGTGCACCAAAAGATCCGCAATGTTACCGACGTTGTCGTGTTCTGTCATCCAAACTTCGAGGGCCCGCAGCGACGGGTAACTTTTAACGAGAGATTAATAAAGCTCCTGGATCGCGGCCGCACAACTTTTGATGGCTCGGATATTGCAGAGCTCGAAGCTGCAGCGAAGGCCCGCGTCAAACTTTTAACGAACGGCGAGATCAAACACGGGGATCGCAATAAGCGCGTCGAGATTATCCAGCTAGCTCTTGCAACGGTGACGGATCTACGTGGATGTGAACCAGGCAAGTGGGATGCAATAACTGCAGCGGCCTGCTCACGTTATCAACGGATGATAGGATATGTCGGGAAAGACGTGAGCGGCCTGCCTGACGTAAACATGTTGAAACGGTTAGCTCGCGAGACAGGACTCTTCAGGATCGATGCTTAACGACATAACGGGTGATCGCGAAGCACATCACTACCCTGAATACTCGAGCGCGATCATCATGACGGTGTACACGAAGAGCCCTGAGAAGTGGCTCCTCATTGATCGAGAGACTGGCCAGGCTTACCAGGGATCTGCACATGGAGACTGGGATAAGCTGGTACCTAGGATTGATGCATCAAAGAAGAAAGACGCGCAGCAAGATGACGTTTGATATCAGCAAGTACGTATACGAAGAAGTTCCCATGCCATGGTTTACCTGGAAGCAAGCTTTCTTGCCGCTGCGCAATGAATTGAACACTGATGCAAAGTTTGATGGCACCTTCTTCGAACACGAAGGAGCTCAGTGGGATTTCATTGTTGGCCAGCATGCGCAGCAGCTGTGGACTCTTGTTCAAGAAGAGGATGGAAAGTTTGTGCTGCGCAATGGCATCTACGTTAAAGGCCGTCGTGGTTATTTCTTCTGCGAGCGTTGGCACAACCCACGTGAGTTTTTCAAGGTAACAGTGCCCGACAACTTTTTACGAGAGATGGGATGGATCTAGATGAGCAAGCGCCCTGAGGAAACTACCTCCGAACAATTCGAACGCCGATTGATTGTTGCGATCGACGTCAATAAGAAGATGGCTGCGTTCATGGCGGACGGCGTGCCTGTAGATTCTGAAGATGTCCTGGACGTTATGTCTGACCACCACGACTGGGCCACGGAGTACCTGAAGAAGGACCGCACAACGTATCTGCGGCTAGCACATAAGTGTCGCACAGATGACCGCTTCGAAGGAATCTACGGTCAGTATGCTGCAGGTTTGTCTCAGTACATGGCGGATGCCATCGAGGCCTACGCGAATGCACGGTTGACCGATGACATCGAAGACACTGGCTGGCCTGAATCACGGGACAAGTAACGGATCCTAAACTTTTAACGGCCCGTTAACGTTGGTGCAGCTACACTGCGGCGAGCGCCGATTTGCATCGACGGCCTGCCTTAGCTAGACTAACGGCATGCGACTAGTGACCATAAAGCAAGCGTGCTCCGAGCTGTATATCTCAACGGGCCTGGTTGTGTACTGGGTGCGAAATCAACGGTTAGCTAAGCACCCGTACGTGCTAACACCAGGGAGCGCGAAGGTCAAGAAGCGAACGGTGTCTCTCACCAGGTACCTGGTAGACATTGACGAAGCGCGAAAGCTTCTACGTAACGAAGCTGAAGATGAGCTCAAACTTTTAAACAGTGATAAAAGATTGCTGCGGCCGCGGGAGGTTGCAAAGATTCTCGACGTCAGACTTGAACGCGTTTACTCCTGGACGAAGAGATTCGAACTTCAGCGCTATCACTTACCTAATGCAGGCAAGCATGAGTTCTTTATAGATGGCGATGAGTTAGCAGATAACCTCGAAGACTCGGGTTTGGGGTACTTGATTAAATAGCGCTGCAGTGTTATAGTTACTGCATGATTAAATGTGAATGCCCCGACTACGACATGTTCATGTGCTGGGATTGCGCCGTATGCACTAACTGCACTGGCGAGTACTACATGGTTGATGACGAACTATGGAAGACTGGCACCATCTACGCCAATGACATCTGCTCCGAAGATGTGATGTTATGCATTGGGTGTCTGGAGAATCGTATTGGCGGACTTTTAACGAAAAGTGATTTCACTGCCGCCCCGCTAAATTCAATGAATCTCATCATGGGCTCGACACGCCTCAGAGCCCGTTTGACATAAATAGAAGCGTCTGCTACTTTTGTAACACCAACACAGAAAGGTTGTTACAAATGCAGAACCACACCCTAACCAAGACCAAGGCCATGGCCCACCAGGGGCATGCCATAGAGATAACAGAATCAGCTGAGCTAGTGTGCTCCACATGCGACACAGTCATCTGGTCCCAAGAAGCTGTCAACGAAAAGGGCCGAGTCAACACGAAGGCAATGTATGCCCGAATGAAGGTTGAAGACCCAGATAAATATCGCGCGATCAATCGTGAGAACAGCCGCAAACATCGAGAGCGCGCTAAAGCTGACCCAGTGAAGTACGCAGAGTATCTAGCAAAGGCAAAAGAATACAACGCTAGAGCATATGCAAAACGACGCGCCGCAAAATAAGAGTAACTTGCGCAAACTTTAAAACCCTGCTAGCATTAGTACTACAACAGAAAGGGGTTCCAAATGTATGGTTTGGACTTATCAGACCCAATGGTCAAGAAGGCTTACCAATGGGGATTTAATGATGGACTCACTTGCGCGGTGGATAACGCAAAGGACTTTGAGTACATCGACGAAGAGCAGGCAGATGACCTTCTGTCTGAACTAGTAGAGATTGAGGTGAACTAACTTGGGCTTGGACATGTACCTTCACGCTCGCAAGTACGTGAGTGGATACCCGCACAGTAAGGCTGAAGAGGTAGAACTCTTCAACACGATAACTGAAGCAGTCGGCTTGCAGAACATGCATGACGAACGTTATGCCACGGTTAGTGTTAACGTTGCCTACTGGCGCAAGGCCAACCACATTCACGATTGGTTTGTAAAGAATGTACAAGACGGTACGGACGATTGTAAAGAATACTACGTTTCTCGCGAAGCATTGATGGAACTTGAACAGGCCTGTCGAAAAGTAGTTGAAGCGGGTACGTCTGAAGCGGCACGTGAGCATCTTCCAACAGCCAGCGGGTTCTTCTTCGGAGATACTGAATACAACGAGTACTACTTTGAGAATACCGACTGGACTGCAAAACGGCTCGCTCAAATCCTGACACTTCCAGAAGGACTGAACGGGTTCGATTTCTACTACAGTTCTAGTTGGTAGGCCTGCTTTAGTGATACGGCGAGCGCGTTCCAAATCAACGGCATGCGCTCGCTGTATGCTATGTTTATGCGTTCTTTAGAAGTCCACTACTTTGAAACCGAGCGAGACCTAGACCTCGCGCTGAGCTCTGGGCTGGTACTGCCCGAGCAGTTAATCGTCACGGATTGCACTGAGTGTAGGGAGAAGCTGTGCTACTCCAGTGCTACATGCGACTTTGAACCTTTCGTTTTAGTTGTTGATGAGAATGATCAGGATTGGATTGTCTGCGATGAATGCGCAGGCCCGATATTGGATTACGTAGATGCATTTTTTCCACCAGTAGTTAAAAGTCATTTCCAATCTGACGACGACGAGTACGACTTTTTTTGATGTATCCACTTTTTTACTAACCCATAAAAACTTTTCGACACGCACTAGAAAAATGTCATAGACCCTGCTATAGTTGGACTTACCACAAAGAAAGGGGTTGCCCAAATGGGTATGGATGTTTATGGGAAGAACCCAAAGTCAGAGGCTGGTCAATACTTCCGCAGGAATGTATGGGGCTGGCATCCACTATGGGGTTATGTAGAAGATAACCACCCAGAGATTGCGGAGTTGGTGGAACACGCTCACTCAAATGATGGTGATGGTCTTGGTGCTAGAAATAGCAAGAAGTTGGCAAAACTTTTGATGGATGAGTTTTTGTCTGGTGAAGTAGACAAGTATGTCGCTGAACGAAACAAGCACCTATCAGAGTTGCCATTCGAGGATTGTAAAATCTGCGATGGAACTGGTATTCGCACAGATGAGATTGGCAAGCAAGCAGGCTGGGACACCAAAGAACTTCAGCCAGACATTGCGATTATTGTTGGTCGCACCACAGGTTCGTGTAATGCCTGTAATGGAGTTGGCAAGACAGAGAACTGGGCTACCAACTACTACCTAGAGGCAGATGATGTCAAAGAGTTCGCCGAGTTTCTTGTGGACTGCGGTGGATTTGAGATTTGCTAGTTCCCCCCCACTAGCAACCAACCTGAGCAAGTTGTGAAACTGCTCGCCTCACCTGAGCCAAGTGAATGATAAACTGGCTCTTTTTCTTTTTTTATTCATTAGAAGGTTGTATCCACTTTTTTACAACACGACAAATAAAAAAACATTTTGTCAGAGGTGTGTGCGATACTCGACCAACAACTAAAAAGAGCGAGCAGGGGCGTTATCGTTTCGTTAGAAAACTTTTCATCAAAAGTTGTTGCGATAACTTGACAAATCGAAAAATCTCTGCTTCAATCTAACTACGAACAAAAAGTTCGGACACAACACGAAAGGGGCAAGTCTTATGGCTTCCACAGCAGTAGCACCAAAGATTGTCAGCAAGGCACTCTACTTAGAGTTGGTTGGTGACGACACGATTCCAGAGGACGAACTTCGTCAGTTGCTAGGTTGGCAACACAAAGGCACGAAGCAGGTCATTCTGTTCCCAGAGTATCAGGACGACACAGGCAAGGTTTGGGGTTCGGTAGTTATGTCACGCCTAGTTTCAAACTACTCGCCAAAGGCACAATGGGATTTCACCTATGTAGATAGACTACGCCCAAAGCCAGCAGAGCCAAGTCGTGATGATTCCTATGTGAACTACAGCACTTACTCGAAAGTAGAATGGGATTTACTCACACAGCGAGAGAAGTTTGAATCGCAGAAGCGAGCAATCGAATCAGCACTACGCAGTCAGACAATCTCGACAACTTACAGCGAGCCAGATTCAGAGGGCAATCGCTCGACAATCGCAAAGCAAGGTTGGGTAGTTCGTGAGAGCAAGCCAATCTCTGTCGAGGTGACTGACCAAGACCTAAACGAACTTCACCTAAAGACAAAAACTCCACAGGCAGTTATTCGCCGAATCAACAAGGTTCGTGAATCGCTTGACAAGTTTCCAGCAAAACTGGTATAGTCCAATAGAGATACAGACACAACACGAAAGGGGCGAAAGCCAATGTATCAGCAGAAAGCAGTAGCAGAACACGAAGCACCTAACCTAGCAGGGATTGACTTTGACAAGTTGGTCGAGCAGTTGTCAGGTTCGGTATCAGGTGCGAGTTTTGGAGTTTCAACTTCGATTCTTGACGACCTACTAACTCCAGCAGGTCGAGCAACTGTTCGAGCCAAGTCTGGAACCAAGTTGCCAAGTGCCACTAAACTAGATGAAGCAGAGCCAATCAAGTTAGAGGAAGTTATGGAATCAGTCGAGAGCCTTGAGGGTGAGGAATCTTACGCTCGTCCAAATGGCGACCTTTACTATGGTCGCAAATGGGGCGACAACACAGATGTTGAGGTTCTACGCAAAGCCCGAGAAGCAGGGGCTTATGTGATGTTGTATGGAGTTCCTGGAACTGGTAAGACTGCTATGGTCGAAGCCGCTTTTCCAGAGGAACTTTACACGATTCTCGGCTCTGGCGATACAGAAGTTGCCGACTTGGTTGGTGGCTATGTCCAGACCCCAAGTGGCGGTTTCGACTGGGTGGACGGAGTTTTGACAAAAGCCGCTTCCGAGGGCAAAGTTCTACTGATTGACGAGATTGGTTTGATTGACCCAAAGGTTCTTTCGGTTGTCTATGGTCTTATGGACGGACGAAAAGAACTTGTCGTCACAGCGAATCCCGAGCGTGGAGTTGTCAAAGCACAAGAGGGCTTTTATGTCGTATCAGCGACTAACCCAAATGTCGCAGGTGTTCGATTGAGTGAAGCCCTACTTTCACGATTTGCTATTCAGGTCGAAATGACTACTGACTGGTCGCTTGCCAAGAAACTTGGCGTGCCACAGACAGCAGTTGTCGCCAGCCAGAATCTCGCAAAGAAAATGGAAAATGGCGAAACTTCTTGGTCGCCACAAATGCGTGAACTTTTGGCGTTCCGTGATTTGTCAAAGTTGTTTGGTTCTAAGTGGGCAGTCCAGAACTTGCTCGCTTCCGCACCAGAGATTGACAGACCAATCGCTAGTGATGTTTTCACCCGAGTATTTGGCGAAGCGATTTTGCCAGCCAAGATTTAGTAGAAGTTGTGTCCTACTAAATAACCCGAGGGGGAGTGTCAAAAAGTTTTTTCGGAAATGAACTTGACACTTCCCCCAAAAGGGATACACTAGACACATAGATACAAACTGCCAGATGAAAGGGAAGCAAATGGCACACTACGAAGCAAAGGGTAAGTCAAGACTTACAAGTCGCACAGCGACAACCAACCCAGAGTGGTTGCGAGTATGTTCACAGATTGGACGACTGGTCAATGACTGGTCTTGGCGAAGCGACCTTGCCGTTTATGGTGGCGAGGATTCTGCCGAGGGTCGAGCAGTCGCCGCTTATTACGCCGAGATTGCCGAGATTGAGGTAAATCTGCCAAAGGCGTTTGGCGAGTTTACGCCAGCAGATTTTGTTGGAAACATTATGGACAAGTCAGTTCAGTATGAGTTCCCAATGGCAACTGGAATCCTTTTCCACGAAGCACTACACGCTCGCCATACTCAATGGGATACCAACTATCTTGGAACACAACTCGAGCCAATCGAAGCACAGGCGTTTATGTTGCTCGAGGAATCTCGTATCGAATCAAAGGGCGTAAAAGAGCGACCAGAGAATCGTTTGTTCCTACGCACCTCGGCTTTGGAAATGGCACTCGAGCAGGTCAATGAGCAAACACTCGGAAGCCTAGCAGGTGACATTTGGAACACAGCACAACTCGCAGGATTGTCAATCTCTCGAGTAGATTCTGGCGTGCTAGAGGTCGCAGACATTTCTGACATTTACAGAGAAGTCGTTTCGATTCTTGGTCAGGATTTGTTTGACGAACTACGCAAAGTTTGGATTGAGTTTCAGTCGCTAGGCGTGCCACAGGTCGAGCGTGCGATTGAACTTTCAAAGAAGTGGGTCGAGTTGCTACGAGAGGCAGACCCAGAGGGCGAGCCACAGGCAGGTTCTTTTGGCAACCCTTTTGAGGAATCAGAGGGCGAGGGCGACAGCGAATCTGGCGAGGGCGAATCTGGCGAGGGCGAGATGTCTGAAACTATGAAGCAGTTGGCTCGCAAACTTTCGCAGTCTGCCACAGAAGCAGAGATGAACGCCAGCGATTCTCTCGCAGAGCAAGAGAAGCACGACAAGTTCCAAGAGGAATCGAAAGCACGCCAGAGCGAAGCGAACAAGAATCAGAATCGTAAGCAACAAGCAGTCGAGGTTTTTCACAAGCAACACAATGCCGAGATTGGTAGTGGCTCTGATTCTCGAGTAAGCACTCGCAGACAGCCCACAGGGGCAGAGCGAGCAAGTGCGGTTCAGATTGCCAAGTCGCTTGAAAAGGCGAAGTATCGTGAACGCTCTGTTCACATTCGCAAGAGCCAAGTTCCACAGGGCAAGTTGATTGCTCGCAACTTGATTCAAAACAAGGCAGTCGAATCTATGGGTATGCGTGGTGAACTTCCAACTTGGAAGTCAAAGAGCCGTAAGCACACAGACGACCCAACTCTGAAACTCGGAGTAATGGTGGACATTAGTGGCTCTATGGGTTCGGCTATGAACGCTATGGGAACGACAGCGTGGGTGATGTCAGAAGCAGGTCGCAGAATCCAAGCGGAAACGGCTATGATTTACTACGGCTCGGGTATCTTTCCAACTCTCAAGCGTGGACAGCGTTTGAACGAGGTGACGATTTACACAGCCCCAGACGGAACTGAAAAGTTTGGTGAAGCGTTTGAAGCGTTGGACGGCGAACTCGGATTGACTTTCGGGAACGGAGTGCGAATCTTAGTGATTGTGTCTGACGGAAACTACACACCGAAGCAGACCGAGTGGGCGATTCAAGTCTTGCGTGAGTGTAAGCAGAACGGCGTGGCGGTTCTCTGGATTACTCCGAAAGATTGCTACTCGATTGGTGCGAAGCACATTATCCGCCAATCGTCTTGGGGAATCCACTTGGACAACCTAGACACAGACCAGATTGCTACGCTAGTCGGTAAGTCGGCGAGCGAAGCGTTATCGAAAGTCGGCTCGCAGATGTAGTAGCGAGCCTAACGGATTGCCTAACCGACAGGTCGAGCGAAAGTGATTACCCCCTTTCTCACGATTAGTTCCCTAACGGGTAGGTAATAAAGAAACCCCTATCAAGTGCTTCCCCCAGTCTTGGTAGGGGTTTCGCTTTGCCCGAAACGGGTTAGCACTCTAGGGGTGCGAGTGCTAATGAATGGCTCGTAAAAAGTTCCGTGAAAAGCAGGTGACATTTTTTTCTGGAAGGCGTGTATCCACTTTTTTACTAGCCCGAAAACTTTTTTGTAGAAACTACTTGTTTTGTTTTACAACCCTGCTAGGATTGGAGTATCCAATCAGGGTGAAAAAGAAGTAGCCCTAGAGGGGGGAAAGATGACCAAGGTCATTTCCCAGACAGCCAAAGAGGTTGTCAAGGCAACTCCAGAAGTTGTCAAAGTTTCACGAAAAGTCGTGGAACTCATCAGCGAACTTTCCGAGGTTCGTGCTACCTACAACTCTGCGAAAGCACGAGTTGAGGAGTTGCGTGACGAAGTGCTAGGCGTTGTCGGAAAGGCAGACCTAACTCTCGTCCACAACAACATCGAGGTCGCTCGTATCGTTGAGAGCAACCCAGTTCGCCTTGACGAGCAATTCCTCAAGGAGAACTACCCAGAGGCTTACGAGGCTTCCCTCAAAGCCAAGCCTCAATACACCATTCGCTCTGTCACACGCAAAGCGAAGTAGCGAGAGAGGGGGCGGGTCGAAAGCCCTGCCCCTTTTTTCTCACAGCACCTATGTATCCACTTTTTTACGATTATTGAACACACCATAAAAAGTTTCAGCAAATGTCGGTAGCAAGGAGTAAACTCGAGCCATGAACGATAATCGAAAGAGGCTACAAGACCTCATCAAGATTGCTATCAGCGAGGGCTGGTCAGTAGGCCTACGCCCACGCAGTAGCCACTACAAGTGGGTATCACCAAGAGGTGAAATAATTTTCACTTCATCAACGCCGTCAGATAGGCGGGCATTGGAACGAATCCAAAGTGACTTGCGTCGCTCTGGTCTAGATGTTAGAGTTCTAACACGAAAGGGGAAATAAATGAACAACAAGCCATTGGAACTAGCAGACATCACGGGGCTAACTATGACAGTAGTCGGCGTGCTTATTGAATCGTATGTCCAAGACGGATACGCAGACCCGACTATGTATCGGGCGTTGCGAGCGACCACCGAACTTGCTGAACACTTCAAGGCTCGCCTTGAGTATGACGGAGAACACGGCGAACTGATTGACGGCGTGAGTGAACTGATTACAAGTTTGAAACTAACCGCTATGGAATGTGGCGAGGTTGTTGAACGGATTATCGAGGAGAACGGTTGGCAAGAGCAGGGCAAGAACTGGTCAGACCCTCACGCCAACTGCGACCACGACCACGAGGACGGCGAGGAGTAGAAATGGATTTCCAGACTGCGTTTGGCGAGGTCGTGAAAGACCGACGGCTCGCAAAAGGTCAGACCCTCAGAACGCTAAGCACTAACGGATACCTCGCTCTTGGGTATCTGTCAGAGGTAGAGCGTGGACACAAATGCCCCTCGAGTGTAATAATCGAAGCGATTGCTGACGGACTAGGTATCCCTTCGTCTGAACTGATTATCGAAGCAGGTTTTCGTATGGCTAACCAAATTCAGATTCCAGATACTCCAGAGAGTTTGTTTGCTCGAAATGACAACTGGGATAAGCAATACGCAGACTTGCGATAACTAAAAACTTGAAGCCCCTAGCCAAGTGCTAGGGGTTTCTTTTTGTCAAACTTTTTATGTGTGTATCCACTTTTTTACGAGATCATAACTTGCCGAGCAATAAAAATAAAAAATGTCGTATGTGGGCAATAAACTTTTCTCTATGAGAACCTATCCAGCAACAGAAAGCCAGATTGCTTTTATCGAGCGTCTGGTCGCAGAGCGTATCTACGAGGGTCAAGTTGCCCTCGCCGAGTTGAACAAGATTGACGCAAGTATGCTCATCAAGCAACTCCTAGCCTCTCCTCTTAGGGGTGCGGCTACTAACCCAAACACGATTGCCGAGGGAATGTGCGAGGGTATCTACCTGACAGACCTAGGGATTTACAGGGTCGAACTATCAGAGCATAATCGTCTTTACGCACGACACCTCAACCCAGCAGGTGGGTGGACTTACGAGCGTGGGGCTGTTTATCGCTTGACACCAGAGCAACGAATCACGCTTGCCCAAGCACGAGAGTTCGGGGTCAAGTATGGCGTTTGCTGTGTATGCGGTCGCTTGCTGTCCGACGCAGAGAGCGTTACGAATGGCATTGGTCCAGTCTGTGCCACTAACACTAGATTTTTCTAGACAACACGAAAGGGGAGAAAGTTGCTCGCAGAAATGCGGGCAATTTTTTTGCTTGCGGGGTAAAGACGCGTATCCACTTTTTTACTGGAGGCTGCCAACTTTTCACGAAGAATCACATTTTGTCGCCGAACTAGGGTAAGATTGAAGTATCAAGAAAGGGGAAGCGATTATGGCAAAGCCAAGCGTTTCAGCAGTAAAAGAATGGGACACAGTTTACGCAAGCGACCTAGTGGAACTGGCAGTTGGAACTGCCGTGTTTGACGAGGACTACTGGCGTATGACTAACCTTGCGACTGGCAAGAAAAAGTATTTCTATGGCGAGATGGCGTGGGCAGATTCACGCCGTGAAGCAAGCGACCTAGATTTCGGAGCGTGGTCAGCATAATGAACGAACTCAAGCGTTGCCCAAAGTGTGCGGGCTACATCCCAAGCAACAAGAATCCTGGGGAATACCCTGGGGCGATTTCACGCCGTGACAACACGACAGAGATTTGTTCAGCGTGTGGAACTATGGAAGCCCTCGAAGATTTCTTGAACTCACAGGAACACGTGGGAATGGCGATTTAGCGAAACATAAAAGATAACCTCACCAACGCGGTGGGGTTATTTTTTTTGCCCGTGAAAAGTTTCGCCGCCGAGAAGCGTATCCACTTTTTTACAGGAACACGACTCGCTTGGTGAAATGTTGCTAAATGTCTAACCCTTATGTAATAATCAAAGTGTAGAAAGACAGAAAGAGAGAGGGGACAGAAATGTCAAGCAACTATCCAGAGGGTTCAATGCGTGGGTCAGGTATCTACGCCGAGGACTACACAGGGACTTTCTATTGTTCAGACTGCGAAGACGAGTTTGAACTTGATGGACAGACAGACGACTGGGGAACTATGGCTTATGCTGATTGCCCAGATTGCGGTAAGGGTTTGGAACTTGAACTTCCAGACAGTAGCGAACGAGATGAAGATGCCGACTATGACGCTTGGCGAGAAAGTATGTTGGACTAATGCGACTACACGCTGAAAACCCAGAACTCTCATACGAGGAAGTTATCGAACTCGCTATGAACACGCCCATTCGTGGATACGAGGGAAAACACAAGTACAACTGCCGTTCGTGCGGCGATGAGATGTGGCTAGACGACAAAGACCACGCCATTCGTGAAGCAAACAAAGCAAGCGGAAATGGTTTCACTATTCCTAAGTGCGGTGCGTGTTGGAGTTAGAGGGTTCACTATTCGAGCAGATTGTCGAATGTCAAGTTAGGAATTGCCCTTGCCCATTCAACACAGCAAATAACTAAAAACTTATCCCACTCAATAATCTTGGACAGCGAGCCAGATTGGGTGGGATTTTTTATGCTCAAAAGTTTTTGCCGCCAGATTAGTATGTATCCACTTTTTTACAGAATCACACGACCTGAAAGAAAATGACAAAAATGTCAGAGCGTTTGGGTATGCTTATCGCATAAGCAAAAATGCTTAGACACCAAACAGAGGGAATTATGGAACTAACAGTTATCGAGCAGGTCAAGATTGAACTTGCCACCGAAATGGGCGACCACAGCCGAGCAAAGGTTTCTGTCACAAATGACGACACCATTGACGCTTATGTTTCAAACACATTGGAAATGAATGTTTCTGCTGATGATGATGACAACCAAGTCTGGATAAACATTCGCCAGAACACTTACGCAAGTGTTGGCGGAGCGTTTGCTGGTCAGACCTTTACCACCCACCACGATTTGGTCTCACACCACTTCACCAAAGCAGAAGCCCAAGCGTTGCTTGAGATTTTGTCGAACGAACTTAGCAAGTTTGACTAGCCACAAGTCACACGAAGCCTCTCGCAGAAATGCGGGGGGTTTCTTTTTTGCCGACTTGACAAAAATCTTTTTATGTGTTGAAGGGTGTATCCACTTTTTTACAGATCAACACGAAACTTTTAACGAAAGATAAAAATGTCTGCCGAGAGTGCTAAACTTTTAGCAAGTTCGAAAGGGGAACTCAAAATGAAAAGAATCGCAAACTACGAAATCAACTCACACATTCAGAAGTTTCAGCCGTTCACTAACTACAATGGCACGATTGTTGCCGAGATGAGCGACGCAGGAATCTATACGATTGTTCATTGGCGAACCACAATTCTCGCTTACAACATTCACACTCACGAGATTATGTCACTTGCCGACACATACATTAGCCAGACAACCAGCACGCTAGTGGGGCGAATCTTGCGCTCGCTGCCTAGCAGTGCGGTAGAGCGTTACCTAGGGTATTTCTCGCCATCACCAACAAAGAAACGCTTGACCCGTATGCTCAACATTCGATACAGCCCAACTTACTAACACGAATAAAGTTAGCCCTCACTTCGGTGGGGGCTTTTCTTTTTCCTCAGAACTTTCCCGCTTCCCGAGCTGTATCCACTTTTTTACAACTTTTGCCGCGCTCGCGGGCAATACAAAAAATGTCAGAGGGTTCTGATAATGTTGAGCCATAACAGAAAGGGGGAACTCAAAATGGGTTCACGTACAGAATGGATTATCAAGGAAGATGAGAGCGGAAACGCTATTCACCTTTACAGCCACTGGGGTGGCGACAGCAAGTTTGCCGACACACAGCGAGCGCTCACTAGAGCGCAGTCACGCTGGGCAGATACCAGTTATGGTTCTCGTATCTTCATCAGCCAGATTATTGGCTCGGAATGGGAGAGCGATACTGGGTTCGGTATTGCCGTAGGCAATGACACAGACAACCTTTTCGAGGAAAGTTATTTTCACGCCGTGATTGACTTCCCTAACCAGCGAGTCACATTCGGCTCACACGAATGGTCGTTCGCAGACTTCATCAATGCGGAAGACATTCAAGAGCAGTTGGTCGAAGAATACTATGGAGAGGAAGAATAATGGGATACGCAACAGCAGTTGGAATTACTGAAACCAGTTTGACAATTGAACAGCAATTGGATTGGCACCTAAGAGGTAATCACTATCCACCAGTGCCGTCATCAATGATTCAACCTTGTATCGAAGCAATTGACGCCTATTGGGAAGACAACCTTGATAAAGAGATTGACTTACCAGAGGGAGTTACTTACCGAGGTATGAACACAGCACCAGCACGAGAGATTATTATCAACCATCACCTAGACGCTTGGTGTAACGAAGAAGATAATTTCGAGTAATTCAAATGTTGGGAGTAGGCGAGCGAAGATGCTTGCCTACTTCAAACACGCTAGGTTATCCCCCTTACCTAGCCAGCGGCAGTAGGTTTTGTCCCCCCTTTTCCTACTGCCGCTTTTTTCTTTTTTGTTTCACATCAACGCGTATCCACTTTTTTATAGCGTGACACGCAGAACACCGAACTTGCGAAATTGTCAGAGGTTGTTGGTAAGATTGAAGCAAGCCCAAAGGGAGGACATAAAAATGGGAAGAAACATAGACGCAGAAACAGCCTTTTCTATGGCTATGAAGTTGGTTGAAGCAAGTGGTCAGTCAGTATCAGAGCAGGTTCGCCAGAGTGTTTGGGATAAGTGCCACGCAGACACGACACTACAAACCTTAGTCAGCCGTTGGGTGTATAGCAGTTTTGATTATGCCCCCAAAGCCCTATACAAAGTTCACACCAGACTTATGGAGGTTGTTCAGAGTGCCTAAGCCAGTCGAGTTAGAGCAGACAACTTGCTACCAATGCGAAGCAGAGATTGAAGCCGAGGTTGGTCAGGTTCACCCGCTATGCGGAGAGTGCCAGTCAGAGTTTGATGATTGGTTCGAACACGAGTTAGGAGTTTTCAATGGCTAGGATTGTGTATTTTGTTATTGGCGTAGACCTTGACAAGCAAGAGCCGTTTATAGATGATGATGTTTTGGTTGCTAGGTTTGCGAGTGACGAGCAGATTTACAACACAGACACCGAGGAGTGGGAGGGTGATGATGATAATTCAACTGCCTACCTCGAAGCCTTAGAGATTTTGAACACGAAGCCACTAGCGAGAGATTAGAAATGCCACTCACATACAAGCAACGACAAGAGCAAGGTCGCTACAAGCGTGCCGTCTACTTGAACAGAATGAACCACGCCGAACACTTGGCAACTATGTTTCGTGGGATTTCATTAGGCGCAGCGTTTATGGCGATTATGTTTGCGGTTGCTGGTATTCGTTCAAACCTTGATGTTGTGTTGGAGTTTTTGGTTTTGTTTATTTGCGGTTTGAGTTTGGTAGAAGCAGAACACATACTTTTCTTGGCAGAGCAAAGTCGCTACCCAAAGAGTCGCCGTAGAACATTCCGAAGTGAGTTCGTAGATGAATGGCACGAGTTCCGAGCAAAGATTTCAAAGAGTTAGTTCCCCCTCTAACACCGCCCCGCCAGTTTCCCCGCTGGCGGGGTTTTTTCATAAAAAGTTTTGTGCGGGTTGGTACGCGTATCCACTTTTTCACTGGTTCACGGAAGTTGGTGGAAAGTTGTTGTGAAATGTCGCAGGTTGGTGATAAGGTTTAGGTATCGGAAAAATCCGATAGAAAAGGTGAGGGACAAAATGAAGTTTTACATTCGCAGAGCAGTAGCAGGTATCGTAGCCATTCCGTTTGTAGCAGGTGCTTGGGTATTCTTTTACCTAATGTTGCTAGTAATCGGTGGAGAGCCAAACCAAACTCTCGAGGACACTTTCAACAATGGGTTGATGATTGGTTCTATCCTTGCGGTGATGTTTACATTCGCACCGCAGTTTGATAAGTTTGTATCACGAATTGTTGGAGAGGATAAGTAATGTTTGCCACAGAAGTTATTTTGATTTTGGGAGTAATCAGCCTTTCGGCTGGTTCATTCCTACTAGGTTTAGCAGTCGCCAAATTGTCAGGTGGTCGCCGTAAGGGTCGCCACGGAAAAGGCAGAGGTAGACACGCTAAATAGGGTTGTCCCCCACAACACGGGGCTAGGTCGAGTTCCCCCACTCGCCTAGCCCCTTTCTTTTTTTGCTGGCTTGACTTTCTTATTTTTTTGTGACGAAGGCGTATCCACTTTTTTATAGACCTTTTGCGGGTTCGTAGAAAGTTTTGGCAAATGTCGGTGGCTGCTGCTAGGCTTGTCTTATCTAAGGAAAGGGGGCAACCAAATGGTTGCTATTGGACAACTACTAAGCAGTTTGAACCTGCGAGTTGTGGCAAGTGTTGTAGAGGGCGAAACTACTGTGCCGTATTCTCTACTAATGGAAAATGATGAGTTCCTAAAGATTGTTCAGTATGCGAACAAGATTGAGGAAGTCATTGAATGGGTAAACGAAAACTACTAAAGGGATAGGGAAAACAGAAAATGAAACTAGCATTGAAAGTCACCGTAGATGCCAAGATTGAAAAACTTGACATTGAGGAAGACGGATTGAAGAAACTACAAACTGCCGTAGACGGATACATTGAGGCGGTAGACATTTCACACCGCCTAACTATGTGGGTGAACGAAGAAGGTTTGCTAAGGAATGACCTAGAGGTGAACCCTGTGGCGTTTGCGTTCTACTCGAGCCCGATTTTGGGTGACATTGTGTTCACGGGTGGGACAGACGAGAATGGTGACACTCTAGGACTAGACGAGGAAACCGAGAAGTTTGTTCGCAAAAGCGTGAACACTTGCCGAACCCTAATCTTTTCGTAGTTCGTAAAAAGTGAAGTAGCCCTGCCGAAAGGCGGGGTTATTTTTTTGCCTGCGGGTTTTTCTGCCGTATCCACTTTTTTACAAGTTCAAGAAAAAAATTATTTTTTTTGCGAAATGTGCTTGCGAAATCTTTTTACCTGCTATGCTGATTACATCAGCCAAAAGGTTGAAACAGAAAATAAAGGGAGACAAAAAAAATGTCAGTAGCAGTAAAGAGCCAGACCACCACCAAGGCAACCAAGGCAACCAAGGCAACCAAGGTTGTCGTTGAGCAGGTAAAGCAGTTGGTTGAAGTTCGTGCCGAGATTGCCCGCCTTGAGAAGTTGAAGGCAACTTTGACCACCGAGATTGAGAGCGTGTTTGGCGTGAACAAGGAAACCAAGACCAGCGAGTTCGACACCTTGACCCACAACGCCATTGAGTTCGCTCGCATTGACTTGCGAGTTCGCAAGGGCGTGGACACCGAGAAGTTGGCAACCGAGTTCCCAGAGGCATACGAGGCTTGCTTTGACCCAGAGTTCACCAAGTATTTCCAGATTGTGAGCCTCTACAAGTAAGCCCACAAAAGCAAAAGCCCCAGCCCGAAAGGGTTGGGGTTTTTCTTTGCCGTAAAAAGTTTCTGCCGCTAGGTGGAGTATCCACTTTTTTACAGAAGCACCGACTACACGGAGAAATGATTTGCGTTTTGGTGATTAGTGCTATGCTGATTACATCAGCCAAATGGTTGATAAGACCTAGAGAAAAAAGGGGACAGAAATGTCAGTAGTTACTTTGGTAGTAGACATCGAGCAGGCAGACGGAAGCAAGATTAGCCCAGCCTATGAGTGCTACGGTGAGAAGAAGTTTGCCGAGTTCATCGAGTGGCACGAGAACAACCTCTCAGAAGGTTCGACTGCCGTTCTAAAAGGCTATGAGGCAAACAACCCCGAGCCAGTTATCACTTATACCGTCAATCGATAATCAAGCCAGACTTATTGCGAGAGAAGCCCCCGCCAGTGTGCGGGGGTTTTTCTTTGCCGTTGCCGTAGATAGGCAACCAAGGGCTTTGCCGTAGCCACCTAGAGAGGTTTGCCTAGCAAGTTCTAGCCCTAGGGGTTAGCCAAGACTTATGCCCCTACTGCGTAGGCACATACCTAGCCCTAGCAAATACAGGCAGGGGGGTAGCCTAGGCTAGGCAACCCAAAGAGTTCGAGGGGGTATTTCTAGGACTAGCCACTAGACAGCCTATAAACGCCTCTAGGAGGGCTTAGACCTACCTAACCAGTATCAGACACCTAACCACCTAGATAGCCCCTAGAAGACCCAAGCAAAGGCTAGACAGACATAGACGCCTACAACATAGACCTAGACACTAAGACACTTAGACCACCCCCCCC
>JACCDO010254879.1_pt1 | contig 19610 bp, 20 predicted proteins | sample 7446101 | NCBI WGS metagenome assembly JACCDO01 (sample SAMN15323440, study PRJNA562643) | freshwater metagenome | isolation source: river surface water | place: USA:Blue River Watershed | collected 2017-08-16 | reverse complement strand
TTTTTAGAATTTTCAGAAACTGGTGCATTTTGATTTAAATTTATAGTTTCTTTTTTATCACTTTCATTAAAATTAATTTTAAATTCAGTATCCGTACGTTTAGCATCTGATAAATAATCTATTAAATTTTTATTTCCATCTGATTCAGATTCTGTATAGTAATTTGACATACTTGTTACAACTTGTGAATTTATAGAATTAATTTTTTTAATTTGAATAACCAAATCATTATTGTAATTTTTAATTTCGCTAGTTACAACATTAAGTCTATTTTTTAATGCCTTAATATTATTATTAAGAGAATTATCTATTAATTCAGATATTTTTAAAGTTTCTTTTTTAATAGTTGTAACTTCTTTTATAACGTATAATATTCCAATAAATAAAACAGATATAATTAGTAAAATTTTAAAATCCATCTATAAATAAATAATGTAAAAAATAAAATAAAATTTAACGCCAATAAAAAGTGAAATTAATATTACATATAAGTATATTTCTTATATTTAATTATAAATATGAAAAAAGTAATAATTATAAATAATTTATTAGTATCAATAGATTTTTTACCAAATGAATCAGAAGAAATGTTTTATGATAGAATAAAATATATTATTGAAAAAATTAAACAAAATAAAGATATTAATAGAACAATATCTCTTTCAAAAATATATTCTAATATTAAATATAAAAAATGTTTGTATAATGAAGAAATTATGAATGAAGTTTTATCTACCAGAGTTTAATTTTTCATTAAGATAAGTAGTATTAACTTGATCACCTGGTGTTACACGACTTGCTTCGCTCCATTCTTTAAGATTTGCTGTTGTACCTGTTGTAGTTACTGGGCATACTGGACATTGTTTTTCGGCAATGCAAACTGGTGGATGGGGTGGAACTGGATACCATTTATCTGGTGGTAAAAATGTATAACTGAAATCATCAACTTTAGTATTGATATCAGCACCAATTGGTAAACTATTGTAATCAGTATATTTCATTTCAGATGGTAATATTCCATCTTCCATACGAGAACCAACACTAGGATATTTTCTTACAGCAGAATAAGTATGATTTTGATATCCTTGATCATTTTCTGATTTTTTTACATCTGAATTATCTTTTATATCTATTTTGCAACTATTACATTCTTCTATTTTAGGTGCAGCAGGCTTTTCTTCAATATTCATTGGTTCTGGAAGAGGAGCTGGTTCAGGTGTAGGGGCTGGAGCTGGTGCTGGAGCTGGAGCTGGAGCTGGAACTGGAACTGGAGCTGGAGCTGGAGCTGGAGCTGGAGCTGGAGCTGGAGCAGCAGCTGGAACTGGTACTGGTGGTAATGCTGGTTCTAATTTTTCGGCATATTTATGAAGAATAAAATTTTCAAATATTACATATGCAATAAATAATACTAATGTTATTATAAGAACATCCCTTTCTTCAAGTTTATTTTTAGGGACTACGGTGAGTAAATAATAAATACCTAAAATTAAAATTGCCCAAGTTATAATTTTTTTTAAACTTAAATTAATCATAATATTATAATATTATAATATTAGAAAAATATTAAGAACTATATTAAAAATAATTTAAGTTTAATTAATCAAGTTTTATTTTCTTGTCCAAACAACAACAAATAATAAAGTTATTAACATAATAATTGTCATAATAAACAAAGATATTACTGTAATATAATGTGGATAGTATTTTTTATTTATATCTTCTAATACTGGTTCAATTACATTTTTCATAATTTTTTCTCTATTTTTCTTTTTTTTCATTTGTGTACTTACTGTATTTATAACATTATCTGTAATAGTATTAATATAATCATTCATAATCGTTCAATATTACTATAAAAATAAAAAATCATTTGTAAAAAATCACAATCACGATTATTATAATATTAAATTAAATTAAGTAAATTTATTAATATGGATCCATTAAATTTAAATGAATACAAAATAAAATGTTCTTTAAAAAATAAAAAATTTATAACAGTAGAGATAAATTCAATACAAAAAATAAAGTTTAAATTAGATAATATATATATTCCATTTGGTACAGAAATATATAATGATAAATATATAGTCAATTTAGAATTTGAAAAAACTATTAATATGCATAATAATTATATAACAATTTTACAAAATTTAGAAAAACATATATTAAATAAAAAATTTGATTCGGAAATTAATGTAGATGCGTGTATTATTAATAAAAAATTTTTTTCTTCAATAAAAGAAAGTAAATTAGGAAATATATTAAGAGCTCATTTAACAAATTCCACAGAAATTTTTATTGCAAAAAAAGATGGGGGTAAAATAGATTTAGATAAAAGTAATCTTAAAGGTGTGACTGCAAATATTGAAATAGGATTAAAAGGAATATGGGTGAATGACGAAAATTATGGTTTTTATTGGAATTTACATTCTATTCAAGTAACAAAACTTACTTAATTTAATTATCTGTGCTTGCACTATATATATTTAACTATCTGTGCTTGCACTATATATACTAGATGATTCAGTTGATATACTTAAAGTTCTATTAGAACCTTCATCTTTCTTAGATTTCTTTGTTGTTTTTTTAACTTTTTCTTCCTTTACTACTTTTGTTTTTGTTTCTTTTGTTGTTTTTGCAGTAGTCTTCTTTTTTGGTTTTTCTTCTGTTACTGTAGCCGGTGAGGTTGAAATGTCTATTGGTTTTTTATCTGATTTTTCTTTTTCACTAAAATATTGATCTATTTCTTTAGCAACTTTATCTATATCAATAGATTTTAATTTTTCTTTAGTAATGCTCTTTTCCATTTCTACAGATCTATCATAATTGCTTAATTCTGGATGAGCATCTTTAACCATTCTCCATATTGCTGCTTTATAATAACGAGCTTTTTTATTATCTTCGGGATTCTTTAAATCAAGTTTTAATATTTCTGCAATCTTTTGAATAGATCTTTCGTGAATATCACTTGATTGTCTTGCAATATTGCGTGCCATTTCTGATAATTCAGATGCTAATTCTTTATCTTTTTCTGATTCTTCTGAAGAATCTTTTTTACTTTTTTTATCTTTCTTTTCTGATTTATCATCAAATAATTCTTGGGCTATTTTTGCATTAGCTTCTTTTAATTCATCATCTGAATTAATAGGTTCACCGTATGATAATTCTGAAAATGTTTGTAATTTTCTCACACCTTTAGTTTTTTTGTTTCTCTTACCACCAATTAATTGTGATTTATTTGTTCTTAATTTATTAACCATAACTTCGGTATTTGGTTCCATAAATGCGGATGGGGGTTCTCCTGATCTTGGTCCCATAGTTAATTCTACAGGAGTATTAATAATTATTCTATCATCATTATCATTATTATTTTCAGTATTAATAGATAATGGTGAATCTTCTATTGTTGTTTTTGGTTTAGTATTTGTTCTATTATCAGTTCTATTATCAGTTCTATTATCAGTTAAATTTTCTTCTGGTTCTCCCTTTAATCTTTTAATAATTCTCATAGCAAGTTCTTCTGTTCTAATATCATCAGAATTAACAGTTTGTGGTTTTTGTTCTAATTTCTTAAATATTTGTGTTGGTAATTTATTTTCATCATCTACTTCTTGATTTTGCAATTCTTCTCTGATATTTCTTAATGCAGAAATAGATTCGCGAGTATGTGATGCTGGTTGAGATGCAGATACAGGTTGTGAATAAGATCTAACAATTTTATTTAATGCATCATCTAATTCTTGTGAACTCACATTCATATCTCTGTCTGTTTGATTTTGAGTTCTATTATCTGTCATTAAAATAGAATCTCTATCTCTGGTTCTATCAGGATCGGTTAATAATATTTCTGAAATATCAGTATCATCAGTTGTTGGGTTAATAGGTTTTGTTTCAAGAATATGTACTTTAACTGTTGGTATTGGTATTATTTCTTCAGTATCATTATCATTAGCTGTATTAGCAGTATTAGCAGTATTATCTGGTTTATCTGTTTCAACAAATTCACCATCGTTGTTTTTAATTTTTGGGTTGGCTCCGTTATTAATTAAGATTTCTGCTATTTCATCTAATTTAAACATTACTGCATAATGTAAAGGAGTATTACCTAATTTATCTTTTACATTAATTAAATCTTGTATTTTATAATATCCTGGAGCATCCATTATATTTCTGAATAAATTATCTATAGGTTTGTAATTATTAAAGATAATTAAATAATGTAAGATATTACGACCATACATATCTGTTTCCTTTAATTTCTTTAATTTACTCTTCATATTATAAATTATATATGAAGCAACTTCTGGTTGTCTATCTGTAAATGCTTTTAATATTATCTCATTTAAATCAGTGCGACCACCTAATCCGCCTTTTTGATTATAAGTTTCTGTTAAATCTGATCTTGAAAATGTAAAACTGGATGTATTATCATTCATAATTATATATATATACTCAATAATATATTTTTTAATATAAAAATTTATATTATAATTTTTTATTTTTTTATCTTTGATTAATTATATATTATGGCTCTAACTAATGAACAAAAAATTTTGATATTTATCGCAATTCTTGTTGTGGTTATCTATGTAGCATATAACAGATGCTCTGAACCAAGAGCTGCAGTCCGTGAACATTTAGCAGGTGATGTAGGTGCTATGAAAGATGATGACTCTACTGATTCTTCATCAGTTGATAGCACTGCTACTACACAATCTAGTGAAACTGTATCATCTGCATCAACTGCATCAACTGCATCATCTGCATCAACTGCATCTGCTCCAGCAGTTATGAATGTTCCAACCGATGCTCAACAAATGCAAATCAGACGTGGTAAAAATGCTAATACCGAAGCCGCACCAAAAGAAGTATCTTATAAAGATGGTAAACGCGGTGGCGCAAGTGATTTAGATAGATTCTTCATTGGTGGTAACGTTGATAATGCTGCTGAAAATAGTGAATTTGGTCCAGCTGATTATGTTTCAGAAAAATTAGCATCATATGCTGCCCAAAAAACTGATGAAGGTTTATTACCAGTAGAAGAAAAAGATTGGTTTGAAGATGTTACCCCAACCAAAATCAAGAACCGTCATTTAATCAACATCTACAGACCAGTTGGTGTTAACACCATCAGCACTTCACTCAAGAACCCATCACTTGATATCAGAGGTGCCCCAGCCAATCCAAAGACTGTTGTTTCTCCATTCTTAAACTCATCTATTGAACCAGACCACAACATTAAGGGTTTATGTGTTTAAAAATTGATTTTTTAATATTTTAAATTAAATTAATATTAACTATTAATTTAATATTAATTACAATGGAAGAATCAGACAATTTAGAAATCTTATTAAATACCTTTATGAAATATTATAAAAAAACTTTTCCAGATGAAAAAATAAACGGTTTTTTTGATAGAATTACCAATTATGATGATACAAATAAATTGATGGAACATTTTTATCAATGTTTAAACGATTATAATGCGTCCCATAATAAAGAGTCACATGATTATGATGAAAATTTATTGGAAGAGTTTCAAGAGGTATATATTCTAAAAGTAGACAATAAAGAAGAAAAGATGAGTGATAATATAATATCTTTATTAATAGATGTTATAAATATGTATGAAGACAAAGATTGGACAATTATTGACAATTAATTAATATAAGTTTTATTTATTTAAAAAATAATCACATATATAAGATATAATGAACAATACTAAAGAAACTAAGAAAATTACAAAAATCAAAAAGAAAAAAGAGAGAAGAGATTCAAGTGATATAAGTAGTTATGATTCAGATGATGATAATATAACAAATGAAGATATTCAAAAAGAGGCAAGATCTAATTATGTACAAAATGAATTATTAGAAAGAATTACTAAATATTTAAAAATAGATAATGCAATCAAAGAAAAACAAAAAGAGATTCGAGAATATGTTAAGGCTATGAAATTACAAAAAGAAGATATGGAAAAATATATTATTGGCTATTTAAATGAAGTTAATGAAGATTTTATTAAAATAGATGGTGAGGGTAAATTAACCAAGACTATAAGTACTTCTAAGGGTGCAATTAAAACAGATAATATTAAAGCATCTGTTGCAGCCGGTCTTAAAAAGGAAAATATTATGATGGATGAAAAGAAATTTAATGAATTAATTGGATCTATTTTAAATATGGTTGAAGATAATAGACCTAAAAAACAAAGAACATATATTAAAAGAACACAAGTTAAAAAGAAAGATGAAAAAAATAATGATGAAAAAGAAAAAAAACCTAAAGTTAAAAAGCAAATTCAACCAGAAGATTCTGATGAAGAATTACCTAAATATAAAAGTTAAAGCCAAAATTAAAGCCAAGGATTCCAGACGTGAATATATGGAGTTAATGGAATATTAAATGTTGGTGTAAAGAATCTTGTTATACGATAGATAAATGGAGTATAATGCCAGTAAACAATTGGTTGAGACATTCTCTTATATCTTGAAAAATTAAAGTAAGCGTCGTCATCATCGTCAGAGTCTGAATCAGAATCATTTGATGATAAATTAGATGATGATGAAGACGATGATTTTCCCTTATATCTTTCTCTCTTTTCTTTTTTATCTCCCCCGCCTATTTGTTGTTGAATTTGAGCCATTCTTTGTGACTTAACTTTTTCAACTTGGGATAAAAATTGTTTCTTATCTTTTGAGCTTAAATTTATAGAAGCTTCTTTAATAGTATAGTTTGCCATTTTTGATCCAGATGAAATTTTTTCTCTAATTTTAAAGTGATGGAGTGCTCCACCAGATTGTAAAGTAATATACATTTCAGGAACATTGTTTGTTATATGGGTAGATAAATCATTCCAAAATTGAGTTGCTGCTTCAAGTGGAGTACCGGCTTCATAGGTTGTTGTAAATTGACCTAAAATACAAGGATTTACTAAATCATATTTGACCATTTTATATTATAGTAGTAGATTATTATATTAAAAAAAATTGATTCGTTAAATTTCTAAAAAAAGATACATAAAGTTTTTATATATTATATAGACTATTATGAAAGAGGACCGTATTTTCGAATATAAAATTGAACACACAAATACTAGCAACTTTAGAAATCTTTTTGAAGTATTAGGTCAGGTTTTACATGAATTGCGTCTTACCCATATTAAACCACTTAAACCAGTACGTAATGATGAAGACGAATCAAATTCAGAAGAAGAAAATGAAGATACTGAAAACGAAAATAGTGAAGATGATAAGTCAGAAGATTCTGAAGAAAATTCCGAAGAATCAGAAGAATCTGAAGATGAAAAAGATACTAAGAGTAAATCAAAAACTAAGAAAAAAGAAAAAGAACTATCTAAAAAACCAAGCCAATGGGATTCAAATAAAAAAGATCAAGGTGGTATTAAAATTCTTGAAATTAATGATTATAAATCAATTATTGTTCATGTAAGACTTTTTGCTGAAAACTTTTATAAATTTGAATGTAAATACGATAATTATACTATTGGTTTGGAACCACAAACTATGTTTAACTTTATTAAAAATATAGATAAAGAAGGTGTAATGACAGTATATACTACAGAAGCAAAAAAACAGATTATGAATATTGAACTTAATAATCAAGAAAAGAAAAATAAATCAACTTATGAATTTAAACTTATGGATCTAAATGAGAATCAACATAAGATTCCACCACCACAATTTGATGTGATGGTTGAAATGAAAACCGATGAATTCCATAATATGTGTAAAGAAATGCATACTCATGGAAAACATATGGCAATCATTTGTACTGAAAAGAAGATTGAATTCAAATGTAAGGGTAACTCTGGTATTATCAAGAAAGAATTTGAGAATGGCGGTTCAGTAGTTATTTCTCTCAAAGATAATAAAGATGGTAAAAAATCAACAGAACCAAAGATTATTAGTGAAATTTATGATTTACAAAATATCACGGCATTTAACAAATGCAGATCTCTATGTACTTACATTCAACTACTTCTAAAGAATAAATATCCTATGTTTATTCGTTATGAAGTCGCAACACTTGGTGTTATGCAAGTTGGTTTTGTTCCAGTAAATGAAGATAATATTAATAAGAATATGAATTATAATGAGAAAAATGACCAATTCTATACAGAACCAGCAATTAAAATGAAATCGCTTTAAATTTTATTTATTATATGCATGTAAATTCAAGAGTTTTAGAATATTCTACACGTGTATTACTTGGTTTACTACAATTTGCATTATAATATGTTTTTAAAAAGTTTACTTCTTGTGTAATATCGATGTGAATTGCACGATAACCATCGTCATATTTCATATTTGCCCATGCTTTATATATATAATATTTATTATTTTGATGTATAAATAATATTGATGGATTAAATACTTTTTTACCTACAATTTCCCAATTATAATTTGGTAATTGTTCATCTATATTTGTACCATTTTTTAAATAATTTGCTACATATAGATTTTGAAATTTTGTATTTCTTGCTAATAATCTATTTCCTGCAATTGGTATTATTATAATAACACCGTTCTGTTTTATAATTTGAAAAGCATCTAATTTAAAGTCAAGAAAATCATATGGACGGTTTACATATTGATAAATAGTACCATTATTACCAAAGTCATTATGAAATCCTCGCAATATACCATTCATTTGTTTTTTTTCTTGATCACGTATTAATGCTGGTTTATTAAATTTTGCCATTATATTTATTAAATATTCATTCATTACACATACATCTGAAATATATCTACAATTCATATTTGTTCTATTAGAACAAGTATCTTTATTATATGTTGGGTCAAGTTGTTTAACTATAAGAGGAGGAGGTGGAGGAGGTGGAGGTGGAGGTCGAGGTCGAGTTGATGTGTCTTTACAAGCCCAATCTGGGTAATTCCAACTTCCTACAATATTACAACTTGATTTACTACTAGGTGCATCTTTTTGTGCAATATGTTCTGACTTTTTTATATAAATATGCATGGCACCTAATAATATAATTACTATAATTACAATAATATAATCTTTCATATAATCTTAGCCAATATTTATTTTTATTATATTTATTTTATTTATTTTATTTTTTAACATAACAGTTTTGTGTATATTTTTTTTCTATATACATCTTATCAATTGTATTTATAGGATGTAATTCGTATCTGCATAAATTTTTATTTGGAGCAATATTTGTAAAAGTTACAGCTTTACAATTTTTATTATTTCTACAATTATCAAGACAAGTATCTAAATTAATATTACTTAAAGTATATGTATATTTATTTGAATTCTTACATGGTGTTGTTATAGTACCATCTTCACAACATGTACCATTTCCAGATAATTTATTAAAATATGATGCTGGTGAAGGTGGTGGAGGAGGTGGAGGAGGTGGAGTAGGTGGAGGAGGTGGAGGAGGTGGAGGAGGTGGACGCGGTGCAGGTGGATTTGGTGAACAAAATGGATTTCTAACACCAAATACAGTACAATTACCTCCTCTTGGAGGTGCTTGAGCATGTTCATATTTTTTAGTATAAAATAACATCATTGATAGTATTATAATTACTATAATTACAGCAATATAATCTTTCATATATATAATTTAATTTATATAATTAATTTTATTATCTGTAAAATTACAATTATTTTCCCCATTACAATTATAAATACCACAAATATTTTTATCATTGTCGTGTAAAGCACATGCATATATTTTTTGATATTTATTTATATGTAACTCATCAAACTTAATATCTAATTTTCTTTTTCTTACAATTGTTAATTCTCTAAATTGAAAAGTTATTTCCATAGATTTATTTTGGTTTATATCATCTGATATATGAATTTTTCTCTTCTTACTATTTCTTTCCATAAATATTATTATATTTATTCTATAATAATATTAAATAAATTAAGCACAATTCAATCTAAGAACAATCCATCTCAACCATCTCTTTAACTAAATCGTCAAAAGTATATTGTGGAGACCAACCTAGTTTTTGTTTAGCATTTGTACAATCACCAAGTAGTACATCTATTTCAGCAGGTCTAAAGAATTTCTCATTAATCTTAATTAAAACTCTTCCTGTATTTTCATCATAACCTTCTTCATTTACTCCTTCACCTCTCCACTTGATATTAAAACCTTTTAAACTAAATGATTTCTCGATAAAATCTTTTACACTGTATGTTTCACATGATGATAAAATAAAATCTTCTGCTTTGTCTTGTTGCAACATCAACCACATACCGTTCACATAATCTTTAGCATGTCCCCAATCACGTTTAGCATAAATATTACCTAAACTAATAAATTGTTCTTCGCCTTTTAATATCTTGCCCAATCCAATAGTAATTTTTCTTGTGACAAAAGTTGGACCACGTCTTGGACTTTCGTGATTAAATAAAATACCAGAGCATGCAAACATATTATATGATTCTCTATAATTTCTTGTAATACAATGAGCATATAATTTTGCTACTCCATATGGCGAACGTGGATAAAATGATGTTTCTTCAGTAATATATTTGTTAGAACCGTTATTACCAAACATTTCAGAGGTTGATGCTTGATAAAATCTAGTTTTATTCATAAACTTATCACCCATCTTTTTAATAGCATTTAAAATTCTTAAAGTACCTAAACCATCTATATCACCAACATATTCAGATAGTTCATACGAATCTCTTACATGTGACATTGCTGCAAGATTATATACTTCTAAACGTTCAAAATCTGGATGGGTATCATTTATTTCATGTAAAATAGAAGAAATACTATCCCCATCCGATAAATCTCCTTGTCTTAAATTTAATTTTTTGGCAATATGATTTACACGTGGAATAATATTTGATGATGTTCTTCTTATAACACCATATATTATATATTCTTTTTCTAATAACAATTCTGCCAGATAAGAACCATCTTGTCCAGTAATACCAGTAATTAATCCAATTTTCATTTATTATTTATATAATTTGTTTACCTATTTAAGTATATATATAATTTATTTTCTAATTGTATCATAATTATTCTTAAACCAATCTATTGTTTCTTTTAATCCATCTTCAATCTTTGTAAATTTGAAATCTTTAAAATCAGTATCAGTTGTCTTTTTATACTGTCCGTCTATAGTGTCAATACTTTCTATTTTTTCTAATTCAAAATTGTTTGCAATTATTCTTGAAACATCATAAATCGATACTTCATTTGGGTCTGTACATAAAATAATTTTTTTATCAATATATTTTTGATTTTCTATTATTTCAACAATCATTTTACAAATATCTGGAGCATAAATAAATTGTCTTAGGGGTTTACCTGTACCTCTAATATATAAAGTATCATAATTATTTTGTTTTTGTAAAAATGCTTTGTGGATTAAAGCTGGCATCACATGTGCTCCTTCAAGATTAAAATTATCATGTTTGCCATAAATATTAGTAGGGACTATACATTGATAATTATAACCGTATGTTTCATTATATAATCTACATAGGACTTCCATCATTCTTTTTGCATATGCATAACCATAGTTAGAATTATGTGGTGGACCTTTGTGTAAATCATCCGCTTCTAAAATTTTACCATGATCATCTGGAAAGATGCAAGTACTAAGACAACATAATAAACGTTTTACGTTGTTTTCATGTGCTGCTCTTAATACGTTTCTATTGATATCCATATTATCTAAATATAATTGAAGATTACCATTCATATTTTTAAATAAACCACCTACATTACCAGCTAAATGAATAACTATATCTGGTGAATAATATTTAATAGTTTCATATGTTTTATTATAATCTAATAAATCACAATCTTTTGACCCAAGATAAATATAATCTGGTTTTATCTCTTGTAAATTTTTACCAATTAATCCAGTACCACCTGTAACTAAAACTTTCATATATTAATATAAAATTATGTTATATTGCTTTATATAATATTTTTAATAATATATAAATAAAATTATAAATGTGCGCAATTTGAACTATAGTTCAAATTCCGGTTTAATTTGTTTATATTGAATACTAATCTTACCATCATTATTTAGTACATTCTTGCTTTGTTTTTGCATTTCTGTATTAAATTTATTCATGAGTGGAACTGGAAGATCTTTTGTAAAATCATGCCCTTCTGAAAATGTTTTTGTCCAAACTTTAATCAAAGATGAACGTTTCTTTACAGAATAAGAAATTCCGTTAATATTTTTATTTTGACCAACAAATGTTTCATTCATAATTAATAGTGAAATTAATGCTAAAACTTCAGTTGATAGATCTGTTTTCATACCTTTCTGAATTGAATCAATCTTAATAGAACAGATACCTCCAAATTTATTATTTACATCTTCCCAAATTGGAGCAATTTCTTCTCTCATAATAAAGATTTGATTTTGATATGTGTTTAGAAGTTGAAAATTATTAAAAAATCTCCAGAATGCACCAATGGAATTAATTACATAAATCTTTTGGTATCCTGTAAGTGTCCAATCGTTTGAATTAATCTTATGTACCCAAACAGTCCAATAAGAATTTAGTTTTTTATCATTACCAATTTCGCCGTAATTTTTATTTTCTTCATATAAAATTTTGTTGTCTAGTAATTTTTCATCTCTAAAAACATTTTGTACATCTGAATTATGTTGTCGTGGTTCAAATCTATTTTCTTTAAACCGACGCTTTTTATCTTTTTCATAATGTTCAAACTTATCTTCTTTATCATCATCTTTATCATCTTGTTTTTCAGTATTATCATTATCACAATTTTCTTCTTGTTCAATTTCAGGTTTTGTAGTTTCTTCTTGTTTCTCTTCAACAATATTTTTTTCTTCTATTTGTTGTACTTGTTCGCTAGTATCATTTTCATCGTTATCATCATTCGCAAGAAGCGAGAACATATTACCTTTATTTGAGCTCATTAGAATAGTTTATTTATATATGAATTCTCTTTAATTCATTTAATAATCAATTTTTTATTAAATAAATATTTGATAAAAAAATTAATAAAAAGATCCAATAAATGATACTAAGAGTAATTGTTCTGATACTGTAATAAAACTATTTTGTTCAACCATTTTAAGTTTTAAAATAATCTTTGAAAATCTATCTACACTAATCTTTTTATCTATTAAATCTTTTTTTAGTTTATTATGTACTTCATTTATAATATCTAATAATAAATATTGGTTTTCTGTAATAATTTTTTCTAATTCATCTACAGCAATTTCGTATTTTTTAGTCATCAAAGTAAAATATATTGTATCAATTTCTTTTTCAGTTGGATATCCTATACATTTTGATACATTTTCATAAGTTATAGATTTGTATCCCATATAAATTGATTGAAGATTATTCAATACTTTACGCATATCACCATTAGAAATTTTTATTATCATATTTAATCCATCTTGAGTATATTTTATTTTCATTTCTTTGCAAATTTTTTCTACTCTTTTTAATATATCTTCTGAATTTAATGGAGCAAATCTAAAATTTGTACAACGAGATTGAATTGCTGGATCTATGTTTTTTAATTTATTACAAATTAAACAAAATCTTGCATTACCTGTAAAATCTTCTATCATTCTACGTAACATACCTTGTGCACTAATTGTCATAGCATCTGCTTCATCTAAAATTACTAGTTTAAATGGTATTTCATTTGGACTGAAATTTTTTGTCATAACAAAATCTTTTACTTTATTTCGAATTACTTCAATACCTCTTTCTTCTGATGCATTGATATGCATAGTCATAATACTAAAAGAATCACCATACAATTCTTTTGCAGTTGCAACAATTACAGATGTTTTACCAGTACCAGATGGACCACATATTAAAAGATGTGGTAAATATTTCTTTTTAACATAATCTCTCAAAGTATTTATTATTTCGTTATTTGAAATAATTTCATTTAATTCATGTGGTCTGAATTTTTCTACCCATGGTAAATATTTAATATTTTTAGGTTTATTACTATTTTCATAATCTTGCTTGAAGTCATCAAACACATCAAAATTAAAATTGGAATATTTTGATTTTATCATTAGTTAATTTAATTATAATTTATTTAAATATATATAATTTAAAAATCAATTTTTATTTTTAAAATTTAATATTATTATAAGTTAAAACTACAATTATATTATAAAATATAATAATATAAATGCCAGATTGCCTTATTAGAGCATGTTTATATAGACAATATGTATCAGAAAGAATTTCCCATTTTTTTTCAAGTAAATTTTCTTCTAATGTAAAACTATTTTTAATTAAAAATGACAAAATTCATAGTGTAAAATTAAAATATTTTTTATGTAAAATACCTGGTCTAAGATATTTTTCTAATAAATCTGGTGATTTTTACTGTATTATACATAATAGTTATGGCATTAATAAGACGATACTTAAAAATACTAATATCCTTGATATTATTAAAATGAAAAATGAAATTAATATTATTGATAAAACTGATAATTCATACATAAGTAAAATTTTAGAAGAGATAAAGCTTATAAAGGATAATGGAAAAGAATATAATTTGACAAATACTTTAACAAATATTGATAAATCATTAGATTTAACTGTTGGAGACTTTTTAAAATTACATAAAATTAAATATACTGAAAATGATACAATAAATTTGAAAATTATAGACTGTATGACTTTTGAAGAAATTTTTATATCTGAACCTATACATAAATATATTGGTCAAAAAATCAACGAGTTGATATAAAAAACTGAAAAATGATTATATTATTAATATATACTTAAATTTATATTATATATTAATATTATCAATGGACACACCTATATTTGCATTTGACCGTAATGTTCGCCCTATTGACCATATTGAATTTGATGTACTTGGTAACGAGGAAATCAAAGGCCGTTCGGCTCTAGGAAGAAATACACATGGTGTAGAATTCGCTGAAATTCACGAAAATAATGAAGCTAAAACTAACGGTTTAGCAGACCCGCGTTTGGGCACAGTCGATAATAATCGAATCTGTGCTACATGCACATATAATACTAATTTTTGTCCTGGTCATACAGGACATATGGATTTGGTAGAACCTTTTTTTCATATAGGGTTTTTGGATCATATTAAAAAAATACTAGATTGCATTTGTATAAAATGTTCAAGAGTTTTAATTCATCGTAATGAATCTAAAATCGAAGATATTTTAAAAACTAAAGTTGGTAAATCGCGCTTAATAGAAGTTGCCAATCTTAGTAAAAATGTTTCCTATTGTGCAAATTGCGGTACACATGTTCCAAAAATTAAAGTAGAAGTAAAAAAATCTTCCGCAACTATTTCGGTTATTGCTGAAACAGATCTCGAGAATATTAAAGATGAATCTTTACTTGCTGATGGCAAAAAGAAAATTAGTTATAATCTCACTCCTGAAATTGTTTACGAAAAGCTTAAGAATATATCAGATGATGAATGTCGTATTTTAGGTTTACAACCTGAAAGAACACGTCCAGAATATATGATTCATAAAACTTTTCTAATTCCACCAATTGCTATTAGACCTAGTGCTAAAGGTGATTTTGGTGGTGCAGTTATGGAAGACGGTCTAACACATCGTCTAGTTGATATCACAAAGTTTAATTATAAACTTTTGAAACAAAAAGAAACTGGTGGTGATAATATTTCTAAATACAGTAAAGATCAATCAACTCTACTTCAATATCATATTGCTGCATACTTTGACAAAGATCTAATTTCAACACCTAAGGGCGATAATGATAAATATAGATCTCTTGCTCCAGGTATTAAAGCAAAGGAAGGCAGAATTAGAGGTAACCTTATGGGTAAACGTACAGATTTTACTGCACGTACTGTAATTACTTCTGATCCTGTTATTGATTTTAATCAATTACGTGTACCGGTTAAGATTGCAATGAGTATTACTTTTCCTGAAGTAGTAACTCCATCTAACATTGATTATTTGCGAGATTTAGTTCGTCGTGGTAGAGATAACTATCCTGGTGCGAACTTCGTATTTCCAGTTAGTAACATGACAGCTGGTCAAACTATTTGGCCAATTGATTTACGTTTTAGAAAAGAACAAGTTGAACTTCACTATGGTGATATCGTAGAAAGACATCTTAAGTCTGGCGATATTGTCATTCTTAATCGTCAACCAACTTTACATAAACAAAGTATGATGGGTCACAGAATTAAAGTAATTAATGACCCCGCACTAATGACGTTTGGTCTATCAGTGGCCACAACTAAACCTTACAATGCCGACGAAATTTTTAAACAAATGTAACATCCCAGTTATTGTTGGCAACAGGAGGCGTGAAAAGCGTGCAACCTCCTAGTATATATATTAATAAATATTTTCAGGCATGAATACTTAAAGAATATTAATCATAATATATTATTATGATTGTAGCAGATACGAACCAAGAAATTGTCGAACAAAAATGTTCAATATGTGGTATAATGAAATCAAAAGATAGAATTGTAAAAAATAGAAAACTTTGTAAAGATTGCAACAATAAGAGAAAAGCCAAAAAAGCTAAAGATAATCTAAAAAATATCGATAATGCTTCAAATAAAACATGTAATGCATGTAATACTGAAAAAAATATTACATTATTTGCAAAAAAAGGCCTTTCTACTATGTGCATTGATTGTGAAAATCAAAAACGGAGAGCTAGATATAACAATAACGAAGAAACTCGTAAAAATGCAGTTAAAAAGAGCACAGAATTTAAACAAAAAAAGAAGGCAATTAGAGATGAGCTTAAACAAGCTGAACTCGAAAAATTAGAAAAGGAAATTGGAAATGATAATACCATTTGCAAATATTGCAAGGAAGTAAAACCAAAAACAAGATTCCGTCATAATCGTTTAAAGTGTAAAGATTGTGAACGTGATGATCCAAAACTATTATTACACAAAAGAACTAGATCTAGAATTCATAGTTGTTTAACTAAAAATAAAGGGACTAATGAATATTTAGGTTGTTCACGTGATGAATATATAAAATGGATTAATACTAATAAAAAAGGTTTTACTTTAGATAATTATGGTAAAGAATGGCATATAGACCATGTCATTCCATTGTCCAAATTTGATATGAAAAATAAAGAAGAAATTGAACTTGCCTTCAATTGGAGAAATACTATGCCTTTAGCTGCGAAAGAAAATTTAGCTAAAAATAATAAAATTTTATTACCACAAATAAAAGAACATTATGAAAATTTAGAAAAATATCATAAAGAAAATAATATGAAAATGCCTCAAAAATTTATTAACTTATATGCAAAACACCTTGAAGCGGGAACCCCCTGAGAGCTCAAACTACCACCTTTTATGAGAAATTATAAAAGGGAACTCGGTTAATAGCCGAACCCAACGGTAACAATGTTTGAGATTGGGCAATCCGCAGTTTACTACCTAAATCCGTTTTTGACAGGATATGGTAGGGCTTCAACGACTGAACGGGTGTTGGTGAACAATGAAGGACTAGTCATCCAGAGTTTGCTTAAGATACAGTCTGACCCTCCGGGAAACCTTAGGGAGACATCGTTTGATGGGGATGAAATGAATATATTCGTACCACAGAGTATACAAACACAAATAGAATTAGAAGAAATTGCTGACGTTAAACGTCAAATTATTTCACCATCATCATCAAGTACCAGTATTGGTCTTGTACAAGATGGTTTAGTTGGTGCTTACAATTTAACAGGCCCAACTGTAAAGATTGATTGGCGTAATGCAATGAATATCATTAGTTACACCAGTTTTGAAAACATGAAGAAACTTGATAAAGAAAGAACTTTTACAGGTCAAGAAGTATTTACTCTTATTATTCCACCAGGTATTAACATTAATGGTGATAATAACTTCAAAGTAAAAGATTCAGTACTTACTGAAGGTTCTCGTCTCAGTAAAGATGTATTAGGTGAAAAGAAAAAATTCGCTTTACATCAATTAATCTGGGACGAATATGGTACAGAAGAAACCAAAACTTTTATTGATAATGCTCAAAAACTCATGAATAACTTTAACTTATATAACGGTTTCACCGTTGGTTATGGTGATGCATGTGTTGATAAATCAGTAAATGAAAACATTGATAAACTGTTTATTACTATCAATCAAAAGATTGATCATATGATTACTGAATTAGAAAACAATCCAGAAATGATGGATAAAGATGTTTTTGAATATAAATTACAACAAGAATTTGGTATTGTTTTAGATTCCGTATCTAAAGTAGTAATATCAAGTTTAAAACCAGAAAACTCATTTTATGTTATGAGTGATAAAGGTTCTGGATCAAAAGGTTCAACAAAGAACATTGGTCAAATTATTGGTTGTCTAGGTCTTCAAGCTATTGAAGGTAAAATTGCACCAAAGAAATACAATAATAGAACTCTATCTTACTTTCATCAACATGATGATCGTGGTGCAAGCCGTGGTCTCGTAAGAGAACCATATATTGATGGTCTTACATTTCCATCATTTACATTCTTGCTTATGGCAGGTCGTGAAGGTATTATTGATCAAGCCCTTAAAACCGCCGAAACTGGATATGCACAACGCAGATTAGTTAAATCTCAAGAAGATGTTATGGTTAAATATGATTGTACTGTAAGAACTGCAAATGAAATGTTATTGCAATTAGTATATGGGGACTCTGGTTCAGATACTACAAAGCAATATCTATACAACATAGACATGGCAAAAATGTCAAATGAAGAACTTAAGAATAGATTCTTATTTTCATCTGAAGATATGAAAAACTTCAAAGATTTTAAATCATCTGACAATGATAAAATATTTAATCTCATTAAAGCTATGAGAGATGAATTTAGATACTGTATGAAGAAAGCACGTTGTGACTTTAGAACAATTGTTACTAAAGTACCATTCCCTGTTAACTTTACACGTATCATAGATAATATTTCAGCAAATAAATCTCTTCAAAAAGGAGATCTTGTTCAACCATTATATGTATATGAACAATTAGAAAAGATTTTAGATAATAAATATCTTACTCTAATTCCAATGACACAAGAACAACGTGAAAATAAAAATTCAATTAAGAACATGGATGAAATAGTATTTAAATCATTTCTTAAAATTGCTCTTTACAATGCATTAGCACCAAAGAAGTGTTGTGTTGAAAAGAAATTTACAAAATTACAATTTGATACAATTATCAGTGATATTGTTAATACATATAATCGTAGTGTTGTACAACCAGGTGAAATGGTTGGTATTATTGGTGCACAATCTATGGGCGAACCTTTGACCCAAATGAGTGCCTCTTCACTTTCTAAGATTATTATTAAAAATAAGTCAACAAATGACATATATTATGGTCCAGTTGGAAAATTTATAGATAATATTTTAGAAGAAAACAAGAAAGATGTAATTCAAGTACCTGAACATAAAGATTCAGTAATATATAAACCAAAAGATGATTATTATATCATCGGTGTTTCAGATACTGAAAAAACATCTTGGAATAAGATTAGTGAATTCAGTAGACATCCAGCAAATGGTCAATTAATGACTATTACAACAAAAACCAAACGGTCTACAACTACAA
>JACCDO010930053.1_pt1 | contig 19613 bp, 16 predicted proteins | sample 7446101 | NCBI WGS metagenome assembly JACCDO01 (sample SAMN15323440, study PRJNA562643) | freshwater metagenome | isolation source: river surface water | place: USA:Blue River Watershed | collected 2017-08-16 | reverse complement strand
TTATATAAGATGTCATATCCTGATTCTATGCGCTTAGCCATGTAATTGGCATTCAAAATTGCCATTCCAGTTGCTTCTCGTAACCCGCTTTCGCCCAACATCTTGATATACATCCATGAAATAGGTAAGATAGCAGCTGAACCATAAGGTGCCGCTGAAACAGTCATATCCGTTTTGTTCTTAACGTTGACACCTTCACCACTGCATGGTACAACAGGGTGCCCTGGTAAGAATGGTGCTAAATGTTTAGCAACGCCAATAGATCCAACACCTGGACCACCACCACCGTGAGGAATACAGAATGTTTTATGTAAATTTAAGTGACACACATCAGCTCCAATAACACCCGGAGAAGTCAAGGCCACTTGTGCGTTCATGTTAGCACCGTCCATATAAACTTGGCCGCCGTATGAATGGATCAAGTCGATAATATTCTTGATTTCTTCTTCGAATACACCGTAGGTAGATGGGTAAGTAACCATAAGTGCTGCGAGATTATCCTTATGCTTGAGTGCCTTTTCTTTCAAATCAGTAATATCAACATTACCATTTTCATCACTCTTGACCACTACCACTTTCATTCCACACATAGCAGCTGATGCGGGATTTGTTCCGTGAGCAGATACAGGGATAAGACAAACATCACGATGATGATCGTTGCGTGATTGATGGTATGCTCGGATGCATAATAGACCAGCATACTCGCCTTGTGCACCAGAATTAGGTTGTGCTGAAACAGCTGCAAATCCTGTAATCTCCGCCAAGTCTTTGTTGAGTGACTCGATCATTTCTTTGTAGCCTGTCACTTGATGAGTAGGGGCGAATGGGTGAAGATTGCATGTTTCAGGCCAAGTGACGGGGAACATCTCCACGGATGCATTCAGCTTCATGGTACAACTTCCTAATGAGATCATGGAAAAATTGAGTGATAAATCCTTATTCTCCAAGTTTTTCAAGTATCGTAACATTTTAGTCTCTGAGTGATAGGTGTTGAAGTTTGGATGAGTTAAAAACTTGGAAGTACGTTGCAAGGATTTTGGTATTGCTGAAGCAGGAGTGGTGGTCTTTAGACTACTAGCTTGAACACCAAATGCGCTTAATAGCTTGATAGTATCCTCGTATGTGATGGCTTCGCCGAAGGAAATACCAACGTTTTTGTTGTCGATAACTCGGATATTGACGCCATTCTTTTCAGCTTTCTCGGCAATAGCTTGCGCAGTTGTGCCCTTACTACTTACGTCAACCTTAATCGTATCAAAATAAGGTGTTTTGTCGACGCTGTATCCAGCAGCGGACAAGGCATTAGCGGTAGCAACGGTCATATTGTGGATGCGTCCAGCAATAGCTTTCAAACCTTCAGGTCCGTGATAAACAGTATAAAATGATGCCATATTAGCTAATAATGCCTGTGCAGTGCATATATTCGATGTTGCTTTATCACGACGAATATGTTGCTCACGAGTTTGCATTGCCATGCGTAATGCTGGTTTACCACGTGAATCAATGGAGACTCCAATAATACGTCCAGGCATCTTTCTAGAATACTCTTGAGTGGTTGCAAGGAAAGCTGCGTGTGGTCCGCCAAAACCCATTGGTACACCAAATCTTTGTGCAGAACCAACGGCAATATCAAATCCCATTTCACCAACTGGTTTTAATATGATTGATGCCATTAAATCTGTAGCTGCAACAACCATGGTTTCATGCTTATGTGCCTTTTCAATGAATGGAGCCCAATCATGTACACCACCATAAGTGTTAGGATACTGGCATAATACACCACAAAAGTCATTTTTGGTCAAATCTGCTTTCTCAATAGGACCAACAATAATCTCCATTCCTAAAGCTTCGCCACGAGTCTTCACTAAGGCAATATTTTGTGGATGACAGTTATTATCAACATAAAATTTCTTCTTCTTCATATTCTTTAAAGAATAGCACATAGACATAGCTTCTGCTGCTGCTGTTGCTTCATCTAACAACGATGCATTAGACAATGACATACCAGTCAAATCAGTTACCATAGTTTGAAAATTCAATAAAGATTGTAAGCGACCCTGAGCAATTTCTGCTTGATATGGTGTGTAGGCGGTGTACCATCCTGGATTTTCTAGAACATTTCGTAATATAACGCCAGGAACAATTGTCTCGTAGTAACCCATTCCAATGAATGATTTATTAACTATGTTCTTGGACATAATCGATTTTAATGATTTAAGTGCTTCGGATTCACTCATAGGTTCACCAAGTGATAATTTCTTTGGTAAACGAATATGTTTAGGCACAGTACTATCGATAAGCTCATCTAGCGATGAAAACCCAACCTTTTTCAACATTTCTGCTTTGTCGTTGCCTATATTAACAAGAAAAATGGTGATAATAAGCGAAGATACCGCAGTAAAATCTAGCTGTTGTGCGCACCTTGGGAGCCCATATGTCGCCCCAAGAACTGATCATTAGGCGTGAAAATGCTCGCCGATGAGGCCAGTCTGGCCAACGGGCGTGACACCAGACGGCTTCGAGTGCGATGGATCTGCATCATTTTGTTGAACTATCTGGATTCTCTTGGTTTCACTTGTTTAGGGCCGCGCAGGGCCGCAGGAGTGTTTTGTTCTGCACCTGCCATGTTTCAACGCACTGAAGTGCCGGGTGATGCATTTGATTGCTTTAACTTCCACTATTTGAATAACCGAAAGATTTGCTACAGAAATAACCAGGGCTTCTATAAAACAATTTTATTTTATACCACAAAGTATTCATTTCTATCAAATTACTACTTCACCTTATTACTCTCTGCTTCTTCTTAAAATCTAGTTGTGCTTACTTATACTTACCAAGTTGATTACAAATAAGCAGATCCCATAATCCCTCAAATCGGAAGCACGTCACAGCATCATCAACTTCCACACATCGCCATGCGTCTGCAGCTGCAGCTGGGAGTCGCAGTGTGGGTGTGGCTGAGCGCATGCCTGCTCTGTAAGGGCTTCACACATGGCAACAATGTATATAGTCGCACCTACCCACTTTCGGCGTCATTCAAGCAGAGAAATACCAAAATGATAGGTGCTAGTGGAATATTTAGTAATTGCTTAAAAATATCTGGTAAAGTACTTGCAGCTTCGAGTTGTGTCAATCCAATTATATCAGGCGGGGTGCTGTCTGGTGGGCTGCATGCAGTAACTGGTCCTGATCATTTGGCTGCAATATTACCTCCTTCAGTAGGTCATCCAGGTTGGTATGGCATGAGACTAGGCGCAATATGGGGAATGGGACATGGTTTAAGTGCTATATTTTTAGGTATTTGTGCATATTTGTTGAAGGGCACAATGAGCACTAGGTTTAAATTTGTACAGAATATTACTTTGTTGGCTGAATCAGTTGTTGGAATCAGTCTTATGCTAATTGGATTTATAGGAATAAAAGAAAATTTAGAAATTGAAGTTGAAGAAAAATATTTTGAGTCGCAAGATAGTAATGATATAATAGTACCACAGAAAGGACCATTAAAGTCATCAGCCGCACTGTTTGCTAATGGTATTTTGCATGGTTTCTCCTGGGATGGGGCACCGTCATTAGCCCCAGCTCTAGCTATGACATCATGGAGAGGTACGTTGTCCTTTTTATTCTCTTACTGCATTGGCACTATGGCTGTTATGAGTGTCGTAGCTGGTTTAGTCGGTGAGGGATCAGTTAGATTAGGTAAAATAGCTAAAAATCCTAATTTACCCAGGAATTTATCATTATTTTCATCAGCAGCAGCCATTATTATCGGAATATTTTGGTTTTTGCGGGGACTCGGGGTCGTACCCTAGATGCACTGAAGATTATTGTAATTATCACTTAGTATTTAGTTATAAGTAACATATTATACATGAATGTGCTTGCTTCCTGCAATTCTTTCGTCTCATTCTGGAACTCGATCAGGTGCGTTTTGCGGTATTTATTTATCAATTCCGTAAATAAATTGGTGATTTTAACCAAAGATATATTCGTGAGAACCTGTTTCACTATTAGTGGTGTGTGGTCTACACGAGGAGATGCTCCAGCAGGAGCACGAGGTGAGCGTGGTGATGCGGGAACCTCTACTATATTACAACAGCTTTTAGCAAGATTGACGCCGTTTAACCGATCAATAAATGTTAGTAACGCCAATTTCTTGAACCCTTGGGCGAATAGAACCGCACTGAGGTGGTAGTATTTGTAGTTGTGAAGAAGTGACGGTCGTGATACATTAGCTCGAGCAAATACATGATCTTCTCGTATGACGGTCGCATGATGCACTACACTCGCAATATGCAACTCACTTGGTGTGTCAAATGGGCTCTTGCTACACTGTGCCTGATCAATGTACTGCGACAACGAGTCTGTAAAAAGTAGTGCGTGGTTAGTATACGTTGCAGTGAAGTAGATAATTGTAACGCTTACATTTGGTCAAACAAAGCAAATCGTGTCCATTCAATCCCAATTTCTGAAAGACATCTTCGTATTGCGCAAGCTCTAATTCGTGGCCTATAGGGGTGAGAACGTGAGATGATGAGCGGCAAGCACATGGATAACTACTTACAGATGTACTTCAATGTTAAACTTGTATTCCAATCGTACGCTTCTCCTAAAATTCCCGGAAAAAGTTTTTTAGGTTGAACTATTGAGGTCTTCCTATTGCCCAAATATGGATGGGCGTTTTCGGCGTCATCTTTGCTGCGTAACTGACGTGAATACACCTCCATTAAACTATCTCTTCTAATTTTTTCTAATGTAACCGCGACATTTTCCATTGATATTTCCTTCACTTCTTCGTACTTTATCACTTGCTCAATGAAGGCGCTATCGCTGCACGACTCGTCGTCGCTGTCATCCTCGAGGCTATTCAGCTTGTTTTTTAGATCTTTCTCGAATAACTTGGTCAATAACTTCGAGGAAACGTATATCTTCATGTCATCGTCCACCTCGTCAATCAAGTAATTCCTGTTCGAGTTCACTATAGGTCGATTCTTGACCGAAGACGAGCAGTGGATGTCTTTATACAGCAACAAGTCCGTCGGCAATTTCAGATTGGGGTCAGAGCATTTGGCGGCTCTGGCTCTGTTGAACACCAACCTCATCACTAGGTCGTACAAGGACGCAGTAGTGTCGCTGGGGAGAAGCTTATTGTTTATCTTAAAACCACCTAGTGGGATGTCTAAACTGAATCTAACGCGCACGTTGAAGCCGTTAGGGAAGCAGAATCGCTGAATATACAGTTGTCTCGGTTTGACACAAATAAAATCGGCATTCATCGCGGATGATGAATCGGCACAAACTTTCAGGAAAACATTTAAAAACTTATTAGAAATGACGTCACCATAATTTTCTTTCATCGTTCTCACTACTGCGTGGGAATTGATGGTGCCGTCCGAACGGTTCGGTATTTTGCTCAGTATAGATAAAATATGCCTTTTCTTCTCCTTGGTTTCATTGGTATTTTCGGCACATTTGGCACTATTCTTAGGGGATACATCGGAGTCCTGCTGCTGCGGCATATTTGGCTGAATTATAGCCTCTATCATGCTACTGCTGCCTCGTTGGTTCGCATCAGTAATACTTTGCTCTCGCGTTTTTTCTAATTTAATTTTATTGCAGCAGTAATCAAATATCATACCAACGGTGCATAGTGAACGCTTATCAGTAGCAATTCCTTCTGATTTAAGTGCCAATGGTCTGACTAAATCCAGAAATTTAATATTAATACCATTGCAACCTAGTGCGATCAATGTGTGTTGTATGACCTCGTCTGATGCGTGCGACTGCATGCCTATTTTGTTTAGAATGGCACTCGATCTAGTCATTTGATACTCAAAAATATTAAGTTTAATCTCTTGATCGAATAAAAAATCTGTCAAAAGCTTGATGTTTATAGTTTTGTCTTCCTTTTTACGAATAAATTCATCGATAAAATCGAAATCCAATAATTTGCACACTTTGTCTAATTGTGTTATATCCAATGCAGCCTTTTTGGTAACGCGTAATATGTCGTTAGATCTCTCCAATACATTATTGAGAAAGATATCACCAAACCTGACTAGCAAAGCGCCTAATACTGCATTGTTCATGACAGGTATTGTTGTCCGATTTTCCTTTTGTTTTAATTTGTATAACTCATTAAAGTCGTCTATCGTCATGCAGTCAACAGAGTCCGACAATATAGTCCTCCACACCGGGCGCGAATATATATCATGTCGGTGCAGCAAGTGTGTGAATATAATGGCTTCTGCATTCAACAAAACCCTTTTACCTGCGAGTCTTCCTCTCTTAATCCATGATATGTCGATCCCCTCGACGTCGTGCATGTCTTCGTCCGAAACTAATTCATCGATCTCATCATCAATCTCGTCATCAACCTCGTCGTTGACTTCGTCATCGACTACGTCGTCGTCGGAATCCATGTGATTTATTTGAGATAGGTAAACTTTGAACTGGAGAAGTTCGACGAGTTGCAATTTTCAACAGCTCAAATAGGCCCTGTGCAAGGTCTGCAATATGTTAAGAATACACAGAGAAGAAGGCGAAGAGTGCGCGGTTACACAGCGAATAATACAATACAGGTACAAGTATGCGGCTAAGATATAATACAGTTTTTTTCTTTGGAAACAGGTTTACTTGGAGCCGAAGTGCTACTGAGGTATGATGGGACTGTTTCCTCCTTCAAGATGGCAATAATGACTTTGTTTCGAGCTTGGTTCGATTTATCTTCGGGGTCTAATTGCAGGAAGTTAATTATGTAATTTTGGGCGGCTATTGGAAATTTATGGTATTGAGTCAGCACCGCTGCCAACCAGTAGTTCAACATCTTCCCACTACTTTCTAATGATGCACGATGTAGTGATGCAGCGTAAGTTGATGCTGTGTCGGATGGAAACTCGATAGGGATGTCAAATTTCAATCCTTTGCCGATGCCGAACGGCTTCAGATCGCTATTGACCTTCCTCAATTGCTTCAAAGAATAACAAACGGATAATGTTGACAATAAATTTGGTTCGTTCATTATAACTTTAATTTTGATTCGGAATAATACACTAAGTCTGCTATCTTCGTCCACTTTCTTCAACGGTCCCAACGACACATGGGACTCGAGCTTCGAATCAAACAGTACGCAGGGAGTGTAGCCTAAGAAATTATCTTCTAACTCACTTTTACGGAATCCATTATTATACAACTTCGTAACGGATGTTTCGAAACTGTCCCTGCTTGCGTCATCGGGTGTGAAGGAACCCGTCGTGTCGGTGTGATTGGCAGCAACGATATTGCTGCGCAAAATGACGATAATATTCCCGGCAAATTGATTGTTCACGTCATCAGCATCTAAATCAAAAAAATCATCTATTGCTGATTGCGCCTCTTTCGGTAGAGTGGCATACATAGACAAGATGCACGTCACATAACTGTGAATTCCTTTGCAACGATCAAGCAGCTCATCGATTGATAAGGCGATACCGACACCATTTTTGTAATGCTTACGAGGGAAATGGCACGTACTATATTTACTGCCTGGATATACCCCTAGTCGTTTCAAGCTACTGTACAAAGCGGCGTAGGATGTATACGAATACGTAACGTCAAACGGGGTGGAGTTGCCGAATCGGACCTATTTTAGCTGCGTAAGAATGGAGTGACATCATATGGGAGAAATAAAGTCGTACCGAATCTTTGACAAAAAACTCTGTCTTGTAAGTAACATGAAGGTACTTGTCACTTGAATTTTTGGGTTTAATTTCACCAAAATTTACACTAACAAACAGTTTCTCCGCGATGAGAAACGGTTTGTTGTCGACATAGTTAGGAACGTCAATGTTTCCTCTAGATTTAGGTGGAGTTAAAAGTAACGAATTACTGCGATAGTGAGCAAGTGAGTTTCATACCGATATGAGTACTAAGATATTACGCACCTCTTCTCGTTATTACCCCCGGCACCGCCGCGAGGAGGGGTCACTGTCGATGCGTTATCGGCGCTGCCTATTACATACAATATTTGTTGACAAACTTTATTCGAATACGAATCCTCTATTTGAAAAAAATTGTTGATGAATTCCTTCACGCTGGTGTCAAATGTGCCATATTGTTGTAGCAAATTGTGTGCCCACGCCAGGAGCTTGGTAGCTCGGTCAGTGAGCTCGTCCTTATTCAAGGCTAAACCTAGCTTGGTTTTATTCAATGTTGCGGGGAAATCGGTTGTCAAATGAACTCTATGTTTGTCTTTCAGCGTGTTGTAGAAGTCTCGGAAGACGTTGAATGCCTCGGTTTTGCTTATGCTTCCGATATTGGTGTGGTTTATTGAAGAAGTGACTGCAATAGTGATGGTGAATTTATATCGTTTATTTTTGAGCCCTTTCACCATATCGACACTAACTCGAAGTTTATTCTGTATCATTAGGGGTTCAGGGAGTAAAAAGTTAGCCAGTACTTCATCGTAAGTGGAATTGGCATCATTTTTGCTCGCGTCTTTGTCGAATGGAAGAAACGTTTCAACTTTTTTTATAGGATCGGTGCTAGGAATGGTACTATTTCTTCTGTTGTTATCATTCAATGCGGCGATATTAGTACTTGTTAACACTGAATTACTTTTACCCACCATTAAACTTTGAGATTTTGAAAGATTGTTGCGCAAATTTACTTCAGAACCACTATCGCTACCTCCACCTCCACCTCCTACTACACTTCCTCCTACTTTGCCAGTATCGACGGAATAATTCAATGATCCACGACGTTGCATCGGGAAAGGACGCGCTGCAATTTTATCCTTACTAATAGGAGATATTAATGGAGAATTTGTGGTCAGATCACGCCTTACTACTCTACCACACTCCAGTAAATGTTTAATAAACTCTTCTTGAGGCCTTTCAACATGTGTTAATTCAAAGAATGAATATACATGTTCTTGAACCTTTTCTGGCCAAGTAAACGCGTGAGAGCATACAACGTTCATCCAATTATTTAACATATAACATCTATTAGATAAAAAGCCTTCATCTGGGTGTAATCCGAGTTTACCTAAAGTAAAAGATGGCGGAAATTCAATAGGTATTTCAACTCTGAAAACTTCAGTTAATTCATTATATAGGTCGCGATAATCATCAAACGATTTCGCTATGACATATGGCTCATATATAAATGGATTCGGCGCATTTTTATATTTAAACTTCGTCTCATAAGAAGGATACAATTTTGTACCACCTCCCCGTTTTAACACCAAATCGCCTCTGGATACCGTGGGACTGAGCAGCACCTTCTCCAGCTCCTCGATGGTGACCGTAACCACGGGGGGTGGCGGAATGAACGAGTTCAGTGACGTGGACATCGGATCAGGTGCGACGTTTATTCACTATTTTTTACTACTAGGTACTGACTGGTACTCTCCTGGTTTTTTAAGGGAGTTTCACTCTCCCGGAGGGCTCGGGATAAATTTATCGAAAATTTTAATGTAACTAAAAAGAAGGAATCGATGAATTGTTTGCTGTGATAAATAATAAAGTTATAGTAATTTTGAATAAATATTATATTAATCATCATCATTTTTGACCTACTAAGTTTAATAATGACAATAATATTAGCTGCAACTGTTTTTTTTTCTCAATATACACTCGTAAACAGGAAGTTCGCCTTAAACACGATGCTTCAAAAGATAGTAGTGTCCCTTCTTTCTATTTCCACAACAAGGAACAACCCTATCATGGACGAGGTCATTTCGATTCCGTCAATAAATTGTCCCAAGCCTGGCACGCGATGAGCAGGTGTGTGGCGGAGCCCCGCACGATGCGTTGCGTGTGCGCTGAATGAGTAGTTGCGACGCGAAGAGGCTCGATATGATTGTAGTATCGACGAGGGAAGACAGCGCTGATGACCAGCGAGATATGCGTGATGGAGATGGTGATCGGGTAGATATTGATCGTGATAATAGTAATATGAATACTGAGTCGGCAGTGCCGTGTGTATCACCTTCTGGAGAAATTGGTGAAGATGAAAATACGGAAATTAAACAATTTTACAATGAAATTATTAATGAAATAGAATTAGTTCAGAGTAAAATTGATAGTATGAAAGATCTTCGTGATATATATGATGAGAATGATCTGATATTTGCTATTCATGAAAGATACTCTAGTTGGTTAGAGTCAAAGAAGGAAATGTATGAGCATAAAATTAAAGATCCTTCGCCTGGAATTGTATTATATGTTAAATATATAATTGAGTCACTCATTGATAATAAATTGACCGAAAAGGAGATTAAAGCTTATGTTGTTGATGCATGTAAAGATAGTTTCATTAAATCAACAAGTAGAGGTACCATAGCAGGACTGAATTTAGAGGTGACCACAGTATGTGGTGTATTAGCTGCTCTAGGAATAATTCAACAAGATTCAGGAACATTTAGTATATGTAATGAAAGGTTGGAGCTTTCCAAATTTAGAAATATTAATTGTAATATTTCCAACGAAGAAACTAAAAATACTCGTTTGAAAATTGATGAATTTATATCGAGAGAACTTGAGTTAATTCCCGACGGTGTTGGTAAGGTATTGTTACAGTCGATATCAGATAGATGGAAACATTCTATTCCCTCATATATTGAGTATTCGAGGAAGGCGTTATTGAGGCAAATGCAACGGGATGCTGCAAAAGCAGTAGCGGCGGAAGAGGCTGCGAAGGCTCTTGCGTTGAGTTTAGCGAATGAAGCAAGTGCTTCCAAAGAAGATAATCAATCAGGTGATATCGCATCGAGTGATAATGATCGTAATGAATTGTGTACATTGACAGAAGAAGATGGGGGTGTAAATAGTAATGACGCCACTTTATGTACTGATAATGCTCATATTAGCAGTGAAAGCAATGAAATGGAAGTAGAACCTATAGACGGTAGCAATCACGAGAAGGAAGTAGTGAAAGAGCAGTCCGATAAAGAAGAAAATATGATTATGGATGTGATTCCAGATGTGCTTCCAGATCATGATACTGGTAATATGGACGGAGAGGTATTAACTAGTGTTAGTGCTAAGGATGCTTCCACTATTAATCCTTCCTCTGACGCGCCTAACTCACGGAAACGAGCCTCTAACCAACGAGCCTGGATGTTAGATGAGAAATTTATGGATAGTGAATTGCTGTCACCCGCTCCTATTTTATCTAAGTGGTCTAATCTGGCCTACGAAGAGCAAAAATTCTTGGAGATCGAAGAGTCGTTGTTGCGTCGTCTAGCCGGTCAGTGCGACATACCTATGGCTAAATCAGCTCATCGTGTCGGGACCAGCTATTTGTCCCATTCTTACGTATACGATGAGTCTAACGAAGCGACTGATAGTAATTTAAACGCAAACAGTTCGAAGCCGTTACTCGAGCAAATAGAATTGACCGGTAACATGTTAGTGGACAGATTGTACAAGATCAAGCCCAAGAGCAAAAAGCCGAAAACGTCGCATGGTGGAGGTTATTCTGTCAGTAATGGGTATTACAATAGCAGTAACACTCCTACCTATTTGAATGACCTCAATTTCAATAATTTTACTCGCAATCCCGCTGCAAGTGTAAAAGTTTGTGACTTACGAGATGACTACGCAATTTTAAAATCAAATATGTACCTGGATCCGCCTTTGTACGCCCCTTATCCGTACACAATCAATAAGAACCAATTGGTTCAAGCCACGATGATACTACCAGATTTAGTTGTGAAAACGAGTGAAATTCCTTGGGAAATGATGGCTGAAGAGTTTGTGCCGCTGACTGTAGAAGATAGTGTTGATGATGTGCGGGTGTCGCATAATGGATTTACCTCAAATCAAACATCACCACGAGGCAGTTCTGTCGATTTAAGACGCAATTCATCTGGTGCGCTTATTGATAAGTCGCCTCGTGCTTCACTGGATACTAAAGATAAAAAACGGCACAGTTTTAATTTTGAAAATCAACAACTTAGTCGTGCTAATAGCACAGGTAGTGTAGCCAGTTCAACTATTGGACACAATGATAAGCTCGAAGTACTCGCTCCTCTATTCCAAGAGATTGTTCCTGTTACATCCAGTACGTTTGTAATCACCAGTGATGGCGAAAGTGATGAGGAAATCACCAAGGATTTATCGGATAGCGCTGTGGCCGCGAAACATGAAGAAAAATTAAAATATATGAAGCAAAGATGGGAGTTATTACAATCTCTGAAGCGTAATAACAGCCATAACTTTGGAGTTAGTCATGTAGATTCTGCTGCAACCCCCGGTAGTAATAACAATAAAAAGAAGAAGACCAAGTCGACGACATACTACCCGAAGAAAAAATTTAGTGGTGATGTAAGCACAGAGCTTTGTATCACCACTAATAGTAGTAATGATTCGATTAACGAGGTAGTGAAAATCGATGAAAATGGTATTGATAGTAACCATGACGTCAGTGCCTATTAGTAAGAGTGTCGTATCGCACAGTAGAGAGTAAAATGATGGTAGTGATAATTTTGATAATTTTTTACTGAACTAGTGATGTATATTGTTTAATTGTATTGTAAGTTTGTATAAATCGTAGTTACATTAATGCACATATATACATCTATAATTCTATACTGCCATGTCAATAGCCTCGTTAACCTTGAGGAATGAAACAAAATCACTAGTTTCGGTTAGAGTTCCTACGTTATTATTCCATATTTGTGATAACTGTTGTAATGTTAAGAATTCGTCGGCTAAAATGTCTTGAATTTCCTCCCATTCTACAAAGGCGTCGAAAGATAACATCCCTATGAGTGAGTTAATCTTGGTTGAGTAACTAGATATGACTTTGATCCAGTATTAACGTACCATTTGTTGATAAATTATTAAATTCATCCTGTAAATATGCAATAAACTGCTGATCATCCGCGTCGTCTTCTAGCTCCTGATTCAAGTCTATTGCGTCGGGAAGTTCGTTGAATTGATTCTCCAATTCGATGACTTGAAGATCCTTCTTCGTCGCATGCAGAATGAGCCTCGCGGTGTTTACATTGTTTACATTGTTCACACGCCAAAGCGCAATTGCATGGCCAGAAGCGAAAGCGTCAACCACGCCGCAACTCACGACTAGCACGAACACCGATAGCCACATTTTCACACTGGTACTTTTTCTTCAAATGTGCGAATGTTGTGCGTACCTCCGGACCCGCCTATGGAGCATTGCATTATATTGGCGTGAATACCGTGTGAATGAAGAAAAACGAATTGACAGTTTGTCGACGCTGCAAACTATAAGAAATCTTGAATATATACAATTAATATAATACGAATTGATTATAAAAGCGAGCGGATCCACGATTTAGTTAATCACGGAGGTGAATTTAGTCAAGCCATCGGTCCAAGTTTCTAATTCATCATTCGTGTCGCATCTTAAAGTCCATATTCTGTTTCTAGATGCAAGATCTTTAGGTTCAAGTCTCATTTCGAATAATAGGAACTGTGCCGCAAGTCCCCTACCAGCATTACTAATTGAATCGTCTAAAATACCTTCATCGGAAGCGCTTGTTACTATTCGTAGTTTGTAATCTGTTATGTCCAACGGTCTTATCAGGGAGGAATCAGTTGGATTTGTTTCAAATTCTTTTTTTGATCGATAAAAACTCATTAAACCAAATTTACTTAAAACAACGTATAGTCGTTCGTCTTTTTCGTGATCACTTTTGATACCCTGTGAGTGAGTAAGGTCGTGAGTAAATGGATTGGAGTGGCTTCACAATTGGGTGAGTGAGCTGACCTTGCGTGTTAAATATCCTTGTATTAATATACTTTCTTTCAATCTGTATAATTTTGCTGCAATTGGATTTGTCATTGGCTGTGATGACACGGTAGTTTTAGGGTCAATGGTAGTATGAACAACAGATTGCGTGTTCTTCATTTCCCCATTTGGATTCGCAATTGAATCGCCTACTTTTGTTGCTGCTTGCTTTAATTTACTTACTCCTGGAACTTTATCAACAACTCCGAATATCGATCCAAATACGTATCTTGAAAATCGTTTATCTTCTACTTCCTGGGTATCAATACGTGTGACGGAATTCGAATCGGGTTGAGACCGATTGTCGTCTTGACTGCCGCCTAGATTTTGCATAGCAACAGTTTTATCATCATCTAAAAATACACATAAATAAATAAATAAATTGATATAATATCAGTGAAGTAAACGCAGTTGTATCATGGTACGAGCGAATGAGTGGTCGGTGGTAATTGGGGGTAATCTTACCAGTTTTTTCAACTTCTTTGGCAGAAAATGGTGTAAATGGATCTCTCTCTTCAAAATGTACAGCTCTTTCACCAAGATAAAATGTTGGTTCATAAAATCTATTGTATATTCTTGAACAATAAAACCACCATTGTCTAGCGGCATACATAAATACGCAAGTGCATACTAATGATGCTTGCCATAACATGACAATCCAAAAGGATAGTGTAACTGAAACGGCAAATGTAACAACCATCAAAATATAAGCATTGAATACTTGATTCATTTCAGCATGTAATCCTCTTGTAGCTCTGGCCATAGATCCAATAGGTCCCGTTAGTGCTAAATGTTATTTAAAATAAGTTACTAAGTGAATGTATACATTAAATAAGTTAAAATGTATTACCTAATCCAGGTCCTAAAACTTGCAACATGATAGTTGTGAACAAGCAATGTAACGCTGCGCCTAGACAAATAGCAGAAAAAAACCACCAAAATCCTAGCAACATTCCTGAAGTAAATGGCTCCTCTTGCCACCCATAATTGATTGTTGCTTGTGTAATTGCCGAATACACGAAACCACCAACGAGAGCAGCTTGACCACCAAATGTAGCATAAAATGTTGTATAATAATTTAATTCATAATTCCGTATATCGATGATACCCTGGTTGGTCTGCTGGAGCAGGGCGCGTTGCTGCGCGTGTAACATCTTCGCCTTTCTGGTTCAGAATCTATCTACTTCTGAGGCTGGATACCGAAGTCTCAGGGACAAACTGAAGTTGAAGGGATTAGGTAGGATCACTAGAACAATGCAATATAATACAATACAATATAATACAATATAATATAATACAATGAAGTGAGGTGAATGGCCACCTTTTATCCATTGAATATCAGCTCGATCTCTATCAACTAATCTCTACGCGATCAAAAGAAACAATATAATCGTCACTAGGCAATGTATTTCCACCCTATCGATAGATATTTCGGTAGTAGTATATTGTACAATTAATGTGACCATTGCGAGGCGAAATATAAGTAACGGACTTCTCAGGGGCTCGTCAAGTAGTTTATGTGTACTTGTGTTCCAGGAATGCTAGGTAAGATACAAATAGTCGCATTGAGTTCTCACTCGGCAAGCATTGCGCAGGGTGCGGTGTTTACTAGTAGCTGCTTGGTGACAACAAGTTGATACGCACGTAAGCGATTCCTGAGCAGGGCCGATACGGTAGTCATATGAACGGGAATTCGTGAATGACTCATTCATCCTTACCTATTTGCAGTAGTAATACGTTCCGTGAATCAATAAGTCTTTTAAGAAGAAGGAAATGTCGCGCGAGGATGTATCGAAGAAGATGATTCGCATCGAAAGCAGCGAGCAGTACCAGTCACTTATCAACGAGTCAGACAATAAACTTGTTATCATAGATATACATGCCGATTGGGCGGGGCCATGTGATGCGATGTATCCAACCTTTAATAAACTATTTCTTGAATATGATTATGCTGATTCTAGACTATTGGTAGCATCTGCTTCATTTGTCAAGTTAGGATTAGATTTCATAAAAAGTACATTTCCAGCGGATTCCAGTAGTAATTTGGGTGGATGCATTCCAACATTTGCATTGTATCGCTTTAAGACTTGTATTGCTGTTATAACAGGTGCTGATGCACCAAGTTTGATATCAACAATTGCTATTAACATACCGGCATATACCCCACCAAAAGAACAATAGACTAGTGTAAGTAGGTAGCTTTTACAAGCATTTTTGAATGAAGATTAAGTTCATTATCACTTTGAATACTTGATATATTAATTAACTATACATATAAATGTGCGTTTTATGTATACATAAGTGTTTGTTAGAATTATTATTTATTTCTTATAGCAATCCTTCAGCAGTGGCTAACCTAATCAGCCATTGTTGCGCTGCCGCATTACTAACACTGTTATTAATAATTTCTTCGGTCAATGTATTTCCATTCTCGCTACATAATGTCTTCAATTTCATAATAATCTCATTAGTTTTTGTAGTAACTGCCCTTATTACATCTAAATCATTAGAATTACTTTTTTCACTTTCCTCGTTAATTAATTGAGATATTTCGCGATGAACTGCGCACATCCTCATGGTTGGTATTGCATGTGTTGTAATTGTAATTCTACCTTCATCTAATGATAATATGACATCGAATAACTCACTTTTATCCCCCATAGATGTATCCGTTGTGCCGGCAATAAATACGCCACTAGCTAGTAAGTCATCAATGTGTTCTTGTTCGTTTCTTATTAATGGTCGCAATATTGACCAATCTTGTCGGTGCCACGCTAGCTGCGGCAAGGTTCTGACGATCGACAATACCTGATTGCAGTCGGATCCTATGACCAATATTCGCTTCTTCAGCAACACGGCGTTCCATACGATCACTACGTCGATGTTAAGCATATTGTTCAAATCTTTAATTTTACTTATTATAGCGTAAGCATTACTATCATTGTACGCAGTCATGTCGAATGATCCAACGCTATTGCTGAACTTATTCGTGGTGGTTATGGACAAATATCCTTCTAGCAATTTGGTTGGATCGCCGCTACTAATATACTGCTCGGCTAATATACTTCCTATACTCTGATATTTCTCAGGATTAAATAATTTGCTTATGATGCCAATGCTAGTTCTGTTCACATCTGGTTGCACATTCTTCTTGGCAGGCACCGAATATACATAAACCCACTCATTCTTGTACTTGAAATATATGTAGGTGTTGTTGGCTCCATCGTCCTCGCAGCGGTGTTCAATGATGCTTTGTAAGACGCTGGATACGCCGGGGAACGACCAAGTCATCAACGTATCGTTGTTCTTGTCGTTTTCCACCACGAAAACACTGAACTGCGCCGACGTCATTTTTATTCGCTTACTCGCTCAATTACTTACTTACTCTCTCACACACACTCACTTACTTACCCACTCGCACTGGATGTGGTACCTTACTTGATTGATTGAACCCAAACCAAAAAAATTCCGAAATTTTTGGTGAAAATCGCAGAAAACTACGGTACGGTAGGTTCTTGAACTTCTTGAACTTCTTGAACTTCCTGAACTTCCCGCAGGAAGCAAATGGCGATCTGGTTGTTGGCTCTGGCGCTGCTGCAGGCGGTGCGCGGCTGCAGCGTCGTAAACACCGCCTCTTACTTGAGGTCACTTATTACTCACATACTCACTAACGGAATCACTTATTACTCACATACTCGCTAATCATTAGGGCGTTGTCTGCATTAACAAAGTGTATCGACCATACTGACCCAGTGACGATAACCAGTGATACTTTTCTCTCTCTCGTAACCGATTCTATTGATTTAAGTGAGTGTTTAGAAGACGGCAATAAGAATGATTGTGATGCTGCTATTAGATCATTCTTGGGTGGAAAATCCGAGAATGATGATTTATTAGCTATATTTGGAAGCAAATTAATTGCTACATCATCATCGATAAATACCTGTGCATGTCTTCAAGAATTTGATGCTGGATTAGAGCAGTGTATTCGTGTTGTTGATGAATACACTAATTATTGTTCCACCTTCTACGCAGATGTCGGGTCTCCATCAAGTATTGTCGACGGTGTTAGTATGTGTGTTGATGCTGTAAAACGAGAGTGTAATATTGATGCAGTTGAGTCTTCATTAAACTTTTTCAACCAGACAATGTCGTGTTTTAAAAATAACATGCAGGTGTTGCAATCGGAATGCTATAGTATCCTGACGTCGCTATTGGCGGGAATATTTGAGGCATGCGGTTATGACCTAGCCACTATGTGTATCAAAGAAAGCGTATCTGGAAGTCCCGGAAATACTCTACTATGTTTGTTATCGCATTATTCAGATGTCTCTCCTACATGTAGGTCGCAAATTGATTATCTTGGGCAAAATATGTTACCATGTGCTGATGAAACGGCAAGATTTTGTGCTGATTATAGTGCACCCGAAGATATTATCAGTTGTCTCAAATTTGCCTTGGATGATGGAGAAACTGGAGCTTTATTCAGTAACTCTTGTGCTAGTATGATCACTTCTTTCAGTGAGTGTCTTCCTTCCAATGCTGATCCTTCAATCGCGGAAGATGACGATGAAGATGACAATGAGGATGAGGATGACTATTACTATTACTATTACTATTATGATGACCATAACGATGACAAGCCCAAACCTAAACCTAGACCAAGTGATGATGACAACTATGACGACGACAAGCCTAAACCCAAACCTAAACCCAGACCAGATGACGATACATATGTCGATGATGACAAGCCTAGGCCCAAGCAAAAGCCTAAACCTAGACCTGGAACCGATGATTTTGATGATGTCAACGATGACAATGCCTATGGTGGCCATGCTAGTGGTTACATGTACAAGAATAAGTACGTATCATCGAGTAAAAATCAAAATATAATGGCACATGGAAACAGTAACGCCAATGCTAATGCTGCGCATAAATTAATCGTCAAACCGCAACCATTCTTGTCGAGAAAACTGAATGGTGATGCGGGTACTGCGCCATGCTGGGCTATTGCTGCAGGTGGCGGTAGTCGTGATGATGATAATTCAAGAAAGCCGAAACCAAAGCCAAAGTATGGCGGTGATGACGACAGTAAAAGTGCTAGTAACTCGGGCTTTGATGAATTTCCTGGCGGTCCGTCTGATCATGGACCTCCAAGTCCTCCGGTCATAGTGTTTGGAGTGATATGCATTGTTGCCATTCTTTGCACGTTAATTGTGTGGTTTAAGAATGGCAGAACATTTGCAAATTTGGACGCAAGCAAGTCTTGGGTTTTGTTACTGTCTTCTTGTGGAATTTCTTCGTCGTCAGCGCAGTATTCTAGTCAAAATGATGGTGCTCTCTATGCCAGAGCACCTTCAAGTGATATAGGTGATGATGGTGATGCTAATAATACTCACGATATCGAGCTAGTTGCAAGGGAAGAATAAGACATAAAACGATATATTTAGTTACATACGATTAATCGTATGGATTACATAATGTTTTGTAATGTATTAAGCACTGTGATCTTTAAAATGTTAAACCTCTTATGTAAGAAACCTAAGATTGAATTTAATTAGAATATGACCCTCAACGGTACGTGTGTTCTCGACTATTAACTATAACTGAGAGGTAGTAATAAAAGAGGAGCATGCATAAATGATGATATCAGGTACAAAGGTATAAACAGTATAGACATAGTAAAGATTAAAAACTACTTCAAAGCGAATTCCAACACTCATTGTGGTGTTAATAAACACCATTGGGTTTGATAAAAATCATTTTTAGTTGTTTCGTGGACGATCAAAATTCGCAGAATATTTAATAGTCTTGTGATTGAGATCCCTTCTTGCCTTTAGCAGCGACTTTGCCCTTTG
>JACCDO011406852.1_pt1 | contig 19619 bp, 14 predicted proteins | sample 7446101 | NCBI WGS metagenome assembly JACCDO01 (sample SAMN15323440, study PRJNA562643) | freshwater metagenome | isolation source: river surface water | place: USA:Blue River Watershed | collected 2017-08-16 | reverse complement strand
ACTCAAATACCAACAACAACTCAAATACCAACAACAACTCAAATACCAACAACAAATCAAATACCAACAACAACTCAAATACCAACAACAAATCAAATACCAACAACAAATCAAATACCAACAACAACTCAAATACCAACAACAACTAAAAAACCAATAACAAATACAAAAACAAAAATTAATAATGAAAAATACAAAAAGACTGTTTTTGATAATCCAGTAAAATTAAATGCAATATATTTTGGATATGGAGTTTATATTATAATATTGATTTTAATATTAATTTTAATATTACATATTGGTAAGAATAATTATATAATATTTACTATTGTCAGTATTATTCCATTAAGTATTGGAATTTTAGGTATTTATATGTTTAAATATTTAAGAAAAGATGATAAAACTAATAAAACAAAAAAGAATGCAATTGGTTTATTAATAATAAGTATAATTAGTTTAATAATATTTTTTATTATTATAATTATATGGATAACATCAAAACCAATTATTAAGATACCAGATAAAATACTTAAAGAAATACAAAAAGCTATTATATCTAAAGACTATTATATAGATAAATATAGTATTCAATTATTATTTAATTATAATTCTTTTGAACAAATTAAAAATATACTCAAAAGTAAAAATGTAAATGAAGATACTATTTCAACTATATTAAACAATCCAATATTAGTTGAATTATTTTCTAATGCTAATTTAAAAAAATAATATATCATATTTTACTAGTAAATAAATCTAATTATTAAATAGTTAAAATTATTAATAATTATTTTATAAATTGATTTTTATTTAAAATCAATTTATAATAATTAATACCAGATGCAGGGTTCGAACCTGCGCGGGCTTACGCCCAGTGGGACTTGAATCCACCGCCTTAACCGCTCGGCCAATCTGGCAAGTGCTCCGCCCGGGTATCGATCCCGGTCCTCTAGCTTGGAAGGCTAGCATGCAACCTTTAACACTTACGGAGCAGTTTTTCCTTAAAGGAACTTGAACCTTATTATTTCATATAATAATTTAATATTAAATTATTTTATGAAGGACTGCACGTCCAAATACCTCATATGGGGATCGAACCCATGACCTCTGCATTATAAGTACAGCGCTCTAACCGACTGAGCTAATGAGGCAAATTCTCTCATGAATTATCATAATCTTAAAATGATTATCTTTCATGGAGACAATTAATAATACCAGGTGCAGGAATTGAACCTACGCGGACTACGTCCAGTGGGGCTTAAATCCACCGCCTTAACCACTCGGCCAACCTGGCAGTTTTCCTTGCATGGAACTCTTTCTTATTATATATAAATAAGAAAACTTTAAATCAAAATTATTAAATTAAATATTTTTCTTTAACATTATTAAATATTTTTTAGGAATTTTCTTTTCTAAATAATTATTCATTTCAATTATCTTTTTCCATGTTTTCATTATAGGCATTAATTCAAATCTATACTTGGTATCAATTAAATTATATTCATTCAACATTATAATATCATTCTCATTAAATATTTCTTCGTAATTACATTTTTTAAATAATACTTGAATAAATTTATCAGTATAATCAATTAATTTAGATTCACAACAATTATCACAATATTCACACCAGAAAAATTTAGGAATTTGTCCAAAATATTCTAATATAAAATAGCGTCTGCATGTATTAAGTTTATTATATTTTTCTATATTATAAAACCCATTATGCTTATGAGTAGTTATTTCTTGATCTTCATCTGAAATCATTTTTTTACCAATTATATAATTTTTATATTGAAAGAAGAATATAGCTTCAGCTGCTTCTCCATCACGTCCAGCTCTTCCAATCATTTGATAATACTCTTCAATTGATTTAGGCATACCACAAATTAATACACATCTAACAGTTTGATCAATTCCCATACCAAATGCAACAGTTGCAACTACTATATTCATAGATCCATTATTAAATTTATTTTGAACTTTTGTTCTTGCTATTTTAGTCATACCCGCATGATAAGCAACTGATATATTCCCATATTTTTCATTAATCATTTTAGAAATAGACTCAGTTTCTGTTCTACTACTTGAATAAATAATAATTTTATGTCCTTCATATTTTTGAATCCAAGGATCAAATACAAATCCAGTTTTTGTTTTAAGACTTTTAGTATTTACACATTTCAAATAAATATTAGGTCGATCAAAATTAGCAACTGTTATAATTGGATCTTTTAATCTAAGATGTGTAATAATATCTTGTAATACTTGATTTGTAGCTGTTGCAGTTATAGCCATAATCGGCAATTTTGGAAATTTTTCACGAAATTTATATAAACTTAAATATTCATTACGAAAATCATGACCCCAAGTGCTAATACAATGACTCTCATCAATTGCCATAAATCCTAAACGTTTTTTAATTGTTTTTGCTAATTCTAAGCCATTCCCACTAATTAAATATTCTGGACTCATGTAAACAATATTAATTTTATTATCAATAATATCATAAATTTCTTTGTCTTTATTAATATTATTTCCATGTAATGTTGCAACAGGAATATTCATTTCAACTAATTTTTCCTTTTGATCTTCCATTAAAGAAATTAATGGTGAAATAATAAAAATAACTTTGTCTTTAATTAATGGAGGTAATAAATAACATAATGATTTACCATAACCAGTTGGTAATAATCCAATTACATCTTTACCTTCAATATAATTAGTAATTATTTCAGATTGTTTATCTTTCAAACAATCTATTTTCCAATATTTTTGTAAAATTTCATTTACTTTTTCCATTTAATTAATAATAGTTATAAATATAATTATTATTAATCAATTTTTATTTAACCATTTCTTTGAAATGGTTAAATAATTTTTAATCTGGAGAGTCATAATTTTACAAAAGTAAAATTTTTACGCCAGATCAATTTTTATAAAATGATCATTATAGTTATATCTTCTCTCTTTTCAATAATTTCTGCACCAAATTTTTTATAAAATGTTTCTAAATAAGGTTTACACCATAAATACATTGGTCTTATTTTTTCTTTTTCTAAAAACCATTTTATCATTAATGAGGATATTCCTTTATTTCTATATTCAGATAAAATATATACATAAGATAACCAGGGTGTTAAATTAACATGTGTATCAGTATCATCTAAATCAGCTGGTGATAATGCAATAGATCCAATCAAATTTTCATTTTCAAGAGCGATATAATATTTATTTTTATTACATAAATTATATTCATAAAAATGTTCAATATGAAATTCTTTTTTAAGAGATATAGACCATTCATTCCAATATAATTCACGTAATTGATTAATATATTTTGGATGATTATCTAATAAATCAAATATAATAGTCATTATTAATATTAATTATTTTATATTTTTTATTATAAAAAAAATCGCATGAATTAAAATATTTATTTAATTTTATTTTAATCTTCGCCACCATCAGAACCTTCCGATTCAGATGAAACACTTGAAAGACTTTCAACATCAGTATCAGATGAACTTTCATGAGCTAATGTTTTAGTTTCTACTTCAGTCGCTGCTTTTGGTTTAGCAGAACCCTTGGGAGGAGCAGCAACCTTTTTAGTAGCAGTTGGTTTGGGCTTTTCTTCAACTGGTTTTTCTTCTTTAGCAGCTGCAGCCTTTTTAGTAGGAGCTTTCTTTACTGGAGCCTTTGGTGCTTCTTCAGGTTCTTCTTCAACTGCCTTTGTCTTTTTAGCTTTAGTTGGAGCCTTTGCTTTTTCAGCAACAGGCTCTTTCTCTGCCGGTTTATCAACTGGCTTTTCAGTTAATACTTGTTCAGTTGGATTCTTATTCAGATGTTCCCATAATTTAGTAATCATTTCTTCCTTACGCTTAATAATCTTACTTTTAGCTTCATCAATACTAGCTTCTTCTTTAGCAATTTCCGCCCATTCTTTCATTAATTTATCAATATTATTAGCAACAGGTTCTTCAGCCTTAACTTCAGTCTTTTTCATTTGTTTAGGAGCCATTTTTATTATATTAGCATATTGTCGTAATATATATTTAAATCAATTTTTCTTAAATATATTGCTTTGCAATATATTTAATAAGTTTTGAAAAGCGTTGGCGTTTTCAATAAAATAAATTCTAAAGAATTTATTTTATTAACGCGCAACGAAATCAATTTTTATAAAACCATACTTTGTATGGTTTTATAAAGTTAATTTCAACCAAAGGTTGGGGGTGCCATTATTAAATATATTGCTAAGAAATATATTTAATAAAAATTGATTATTCTATTGCAAAGCAATATATTTAATAATAATTATAAATATAATAAAAATGGAATATCCTACTGTCAATTTTGGAACTTATCGTCTTCTTAATAATACTGAATCAGCATTAGAAAAAGCATTATATAATAATTATCGAGGGATAGATACTGCATCTTTATATAAAAATGAACATTTGATTGGTAAATTTTTATCTACCAATCAAATAAATAGAAATGAATTATGGATTACATCAAAATTAAACCCAAAAATTATGGAACAATCTGAAGATGATATTATTAAATCTATTAATAAAACATTAAATGATCTTAATACAAATTATCTAGATTTATATCTAATTCATTGTCCAAAAGATAAACATATTATTAAATGTTGGTCTGTAATGGAACAATTTTATAATCAAGGTATATTTAAAAATATTGGTGTTAGTAATTTTGATATTAAACATTTAAAACAAATTACTGATTTTTCTAAAACTCCTATTTATACAAATCAAATTGAATTATCACCATTTTTAAAACGCCCAAATGTTTGTAAATATATGGATGAACATAATATTAAAATATCTGCTCATTCATCTTTAGCTAAAGGTGAAAAAATGGATGATCCAATTTTAAGTAAAATTGCAAACAAATATAATAAAACACCTGCTCAAATTATGTTAAAATGGGCTTTATTAAATAATTATCATATTATGCCACGATCAAATAATAGTAATCATATTAATGATAATATAAATTTAAATTTTTCATTAAATGAAGAAGATATGAAAGAACTAAATGAAATTGATATTATTCATATTACTCACCCAAAATATATTCTTTCATAAATTCTGTAAAAAATTACTTACTTTAATTTTAATTTCTTCAACTGATTCATGACCATCAATTGTAATCATTTTTGTAGATGATGATTCTAACCAATCATTATGAAATTTATCACATTTAACTAAATAATCAAGTGAAATAGTAGATTCTTCAGTACGATTACGTTTATTAATACGTTCTAAACATTTTTCAGGACTTGTTTTAATATAAATAATATAATCAACTTTTGAAATTTCTTTAAATGTATCAAACCAATAATTATAAGTTTCCCATTCAATACTACTAATTAAACCATCTTCATATAACATTTTTGCAAAAACATTCCGATCTGTTTCAATTGATCGTTCTGTAATAATAATAGTATCTTTATCTACATTTTTAATTGTTTGCATTAATTTATTTAAACGTGTAATATAAGCTAAAACTTGAAAACAAAAAGCATTTTCTTTTTGATCTTTGTAAAAACATTCAAGAGCATTATTTCCATGTTTATCTTTTACTTCTAACCATTCTTTTACTGGTTCATCTACTAAAATATATTTTTGACCAGATTTCTTAAATCCTTCAATTAAAGTGGATTTACCTGACCCAACATTTCCATCAATTGAGATTAAAGGCATTTTATTAATAATAATTATATTATTAATAAATGTTTAATTCAATATTTATTAGGTAAGGAATAAATATTAGGTGAGGAATAAAACTGACAAGCTCAATTAAACTTATAGTTATTTAGGTGAGGAATAAAACTGACAAGCTTAATTTATCCTAATATTCTATCAATAATTATAATTATAATAGCCATTATAACACCTTTAACAACCATCATAAATATTTCATTTGATTTTACCATTGGTATTTTTTCAATTAAATCATTAGTTTTAACATGACTTATAACTAAAAATAAAATAGTAAATATTATTAATTTTTTTATATATTTACCAATATTATTTGGTTTTTCTTCTACATTTGTAAATTGATCTGCTTTTTTTTGTTTTTTATTTGTAGTTGGCATTGGATACATTGGTGGCATCATTTGTGGTTGTTGTTGCATCATTGGCATCATTTGTGGTTGTTGCATTCCATATGATTGCATCATTTGTGGTTGAGGCATAACTTGCATCATATTAGATTGTGGCATTACATTATTAGAATATGATAGCATTGATGGCATCATCTGTTGCGATGTATCATATCTAGGCATTTGATTATGATATGGTGGAATATCAATATTTGGATTATATGATAAAGAACTCATTATTTTAGTTTAGATTAAAACTTTGTTTATAAACTTTATTCAAAATCTTATATTTATTTTTAATTATAGGACGCCCCATTGCATCTTTATCATCTTTATCAAATTCTTCTGGAACTAAATAACTTTTTAATTTTTTAGATAATATTTTAATTCTATTAAATTCATCTAATGTAAATGAATCTCTATATTCATCCGACCACATTGAAAACATTATCATTTTATCGACACGACATTCATCTGGTAATAAATCACCACAAACATCTAAATTACCATATTTATCTTCTGTATACCATATATTTATATTGTGTCTAAGAAATGGTAATTCTAATTTTTTAACTGCACATTTTTTCTCACTAAAAAAATTATCAGCAAATAATTCTAATGGTCCAAATATAACTTCTTCTTTATATTCCTCAGTATCACAATCATAAGTAACAATTACAGTATTAGCACGACGATATAATAATGTATGAATTTTTTCAGGAGTTAAATTATCAAAATACATATCATCTGTATCATTTGAAATATATGTTCTACATAAAACAGCATTTCCATATATTTTATCACCATTATTATTTAATAATGTGGCAAATTCATTTAATTCACTATCTGGTAATTTATCTTGAACATGATCTAATTCAATATATAATATTTCTGTAATATATTCTGGTTCTTCTGCAATTAATTCTACTTTTATATTTGGCTCTAAATAAGTATCCCCTTTTAAATATTCATATAATTTAGTTAAATATTCTTCTGGATTAGTATTTTTATAATTACAAAAATTATCATTTGCTAAATTATATAAATAATCAACATGAGACCAATCTCTATCTCTAATCTTATTAGGTTCAATAACTAATACATTAAATGCTTTATTATTTGGCATTTTAATTAATATTTGATTGTTATCCATTATTTTATATATTAAATTAATTATTTATTAACGAATTATTTATTAAAATATTCTTCATATACATTATTTATTTTTATAATATCAATTATATTAGCTGGCTCTTGAGAAAAATATTTAATATTATTACCCTTTTCATGAGGAACAAAATGTTTTTTATCTACTAATAATAAATATCTTTTTTCATTCATTTTCTCTAATATTCCTTCTTTCTTTGGAATTACTTTTACAGTTTTATTACTGATCTTCTTTTCTAATTCTTCTTCATCAAAATTAAAACTACTTAATAAAGCCATAATTTTATCTGTAAATCCAAATAATTTATCATTCTTTTTTGGATATATTTTTGAAGAAATATTATATGGAATTTTTGATGAAATCCATAAACCATCACTATCTATATTTTTATTACTTAATTCTAATATTGTATATAATGTTTCTAATGTTTTTGGTAAATATCCACATTTTTCATATATAGAATCTATTTTTAATCTACTACTATATATATTATCATAATCTATATTTTCTAATGGATAACATCCTCTTATAATTTCATCTTTATTTTTTTCTAAATTATATTTTATTATTTTTTTAACATCACTCTTATTTATTTTTATTATAAATTTAGCCATTGGATTAGGAAAATTTATTCTTTTATTTATATTTCTAAAATGATGACTATAACCAATTAATATATTTTTTTTATGTTTATCTATATTTTCTAATATTAATTCCTCCATATTAGTTTCCCAATATAATGTCATTTTTTTATCTATGTCTTTATATTTATCATTTTTAGAATCTTTAAATCCTTGATATTGTTTAAACATTTGAATCATTGTATTGTTATTTAATACAGAATTTGATATCTCATCTAAATCAATTATTTTATAATTTAATTTAGATACAATTTCTAAAAAATTATTTTTATTTAGATTAGTTATTCCAACTATATGACAAACTATATCCATTAATATTATTAATAATATTAATAATATTAATTAAACTGAAAATACTCGATTTTATAAAACTGAGTAAATTAAGAATGTATATAATTACGAGCACGAATTACTACCCAACCATAAACATCATTATCTTTTAAAATAACTAGTAATTCTTTAATCTTTTCACAAGTTTCAGATGTTTTAGGTAAAGTAGTTAAATAATATAATGAACGAATTTCATTATCAACTGGTGTCTTTTCTACTAAATAATGATAAATACGATTTTTAACTACATTACTTGTGTCATTATAACGTGAATTATGATTTATTCTATGCCATAAATGATGAGGTAATTGAGCTAAATTTACACGCATTTTAAATCTTTGAATAAATTGTTTTTCAACAACTGTTTCAACTTCATTTTCATCTACAACAGTTACTTTTCTTGTTGTACTAGTAGGAAATGGTAAAGTTTGAATCCAACCATCTGCTAATTCATGTTGATTAAGCATATTAACAGTGTATGTATTTTGATAAATTTGTTCAAAATCCTTTGGAAATAGACTAAAACAATTAGGATATACCGAACCTTCTTCTAATTTAATCTCTCTGCCTACAGGAATATTCACTGTAAAACTGCCATTTTTCATATATTTTTCAGTCATTTTTATTATATTTTATATATAATTTTATGTTTAAATTGATTCACATATTCAAAATCTAAATAGATTTTGAATATAGTGGATTAACTTTAAATTGAAATATCTTCGGACGTCATAAAAATATAGCTATGCTATATTTTTATTAAGACGTCAAAGCAATTCTTAATATAAAAATTGAAATATTTATAAAATACGTGTGCCAAAAAAGGCTTGATAAATTGCCACCATGTCTGACCTAGATTTAGTGAGCAATAACATACCTACAGGAAACACTATTTTGTGTAATTTTATGCCTAAAATGTGTCAACAAACCCCTGTAACCCCCCCTGCATGTGATTGCTCACAGGCAGAAGAACGAGCTCCTATACAAGAGCTTGTTTTCCCGGATGATTCGAACCGCTTTTCTCTCATTTCGCAGATTTCGCCCTTTGATCTTCCTGCCCGCTCGGGCTCCCCCTCCCTCCTCCAGTCTGCTCATGCAGGCGCCCCTTTTTTGGGTCTGGCTCCGTCGGATCCAGTGGCGCCTTTGTGCGCTGCGAACTCGGTGGCTTCGGCTGCTATTTTGGGTTCGGCTTCGTCGAACCAAATCGTGGCACCTCCGGGTTCTGCGTCATTTCTGTATTATTCCCAGAATGGTATGCCTATTTTTCAGTGCAACTGCCCGAATGGACATAACTCTACCGCCTTCAGCATCTACTACGACACCTACGGCCGGCTCGTACATTTATTTGCTAATAACATCCACAACTACTACACGTCCTGTTTTCAGTGCTACTGTAATATTGCCCGCGACTACTGCCAAAAAGGATACCCTGTGTGGGGCACTAACCCCTTTTACACGCAAGGGTGTGCTTCGGGTCCTTTGTTTGTCGAGCAACAGCGCCCACTTACTCCTTGGTTTTCTGAGCCCGCTGCTGTTGCGGCTGAGCCCGCTGCTGTTGCTGCTGAGCCCTCTGCTGTTGCAGCCAAGCCCGCAGGTGAACCCGAGTACATGACTGGGCTGCGAGTCCTAGCTGCTGCTGCAGGTTGCACCGTAAAAGATATCATCAAGACGCAACGTGAGATGCGCAAGGCTGCTGCTGCTGCTGCTCGTGCTGCTGAGGCTAAGACTTCTTCTGAGGCTAAGGCCAAGGCTGCTGCTGATGCTGAGACGAAGCGCCGTGCTGACCAGAGTGCTCGTGACAAGGCTGCAAATGTTGCTCGTATTGCTGCTGCTCGTGCCGAGGCTGCTGAGAAGGCTCGCCGTGCTGCCCAGAGTGCTCGCGATAAGGCAGCTGCTGAGGCAGCAAAGAAGGCTACACCTGTCAAGAAGAGCGATGATGCTCAGACACGTGCTACCCAGAGCGCTCGTGACAAGGCAGCTGCTGCTGCTCGTGCTGAGATGGAGGCTGCTGCTGCTCGTGATGAGGCTGCACGTATTGCTGAAGAGGATGAGCGCGACAATGCTATTCTTGCTGAGGCCGCTCGTGTTGCTGAGGCCGCTCGTGCTGAGGCCGCTCGTACCACTATGCAGAATATGAACCGTGCTCAAACAGCTGTTGTGTCGCAGATCAAGAATGTTAAACAGCTATTGGATCAAATTGATGATTCTACGGTTGCAGAACTGTTTCCCTCATTTACCAACGTGACTTCAACACCAACTGGCGTCTATTTGAAATGCCTTAAGGATATTAATGTTGATAGTCTAATGGAAGCGGATACTTTTGGACAGATAATTAATGCTGTCAAGTCTGAAATTGGATTCAAACTAGTAACTCAGACAGTTGAAAAGCTAGTATCTCAGAAGGTAGAAAGATCACGGATCCTTGTTCCTGCAGAGTGTAAAAATACTAAATTTACACACATTTGGTCATTGATTGCGACATATATGAGACTGTTAGCAGACGAAGATTGCAAATATGAATCTTTATGCGAAATTAAAGCGGGATTATTGGCTGAATTAAAAAAAATGACGCCTCCGCGAGTTCAAGATTCTGTTCCTGAAATCATTAAACGTCTGATTAACAATCGTATGGCGCTAATCATGATGAACAAAGCAGAGACAGATCAAATTAACATTAACCGCTGTGAAGAAACTTTTGAAAAACTTCTTGGAAACATTAAGTTGTCTGAGAGTGATTACAATTTTATCATGGCTGTGGCTCATAAATGTGTTAAAAAGCATCAGGTAGAAAATACAGATCATTTTGCCTCAGCCAACAAGATGCTTGCTCGCATTAAGGCTCAACGTCAGAGTTTTCTTTTTGCTACTCGTGAAATCCGCAAAATCAATCCAATGATTGCTGAACTCAAGGAGCAGATAAGTGCATTTGAGACACCTTTGTGCGATGCAGCTCATTCTAAATTGCTGGAATGCATCAAGGCTATATTGACCAGTTATCACGGTAAATACACAAGTGTCATGGAAAATTTTGATTCCACTGGTGTATTTCCAGAGATAATTTCGTCTCTTGCTACAAAGTATAAATTCTGGATGCAATACCGGCGAACTCTTAGTACTGGTCAATACACGTTCGGCTCTGATATTACCGATGTTCGTACATTTAAACCCCGTGCTAAATCTGAGGCAGATAGTTCGAACGGTTATTCGATTTGTACCGCAGAGTCTCCATGCCCTGAATCTCAACGGACTGAAATGAAATGCCGTATTGTCAATTTTCTGATGGGTTTGCACGAAGAACATATGCGTAAAAATACTACTGCAATTTACGAAATGTTTGCTGATCAACTGAAAACGCAGAAACCTTCATTTTCTGAAAACATTGCCACCCGTATGGAATCAATTCAGATACTTGAAGAAAAGGAAACTGTTGATTCTTATGCAGTTGCTGATCATCGCTTGAATCTAGAGTTGTATCGTGCTCTTGAAAACATTTGTAGCGAAGTTGATCTTACTGTAAACATCGAGAATCATGCAAAATTGGTTGAATTGGAAAATAAACTGGCTGAACACCGAGGCTCTATTTCATTTGCCGATATCTCCACCCAGTTTAAAGCCAAACATCCTCTTGAACAACAGATGACCAATCATGCAGTTACAACAGCACAAGCTTTAGAGATTGATGGGAAATCTGTTAATTTTTTTCAAGAATGTGGTGTTCTAACAAATGCTGCTGAAAATGATAGCAAGTATGCTATTTCATTCGAACAAAGCAAAGTCTATGGTGAATTATGTAAACAGTATGCTCAACGTGGTAATGACATTGGTGTTGCTTTTTCGAAGTTTTGTAACAACAAGGTCATGGCTTGTACTAATAACCACAAGTGCAGATTTATTGCTGAAATTAGCAAAGTTTTGGAGGAATCTGGCGTTGATGACTTTTATGAGCTGCCTCTTCTTAAGCGAATGTCGCTACAGAATATGTGCATGTTCTATCACCCTGGGATTGACACTTCGATTAATATCAATCCTAAATTTGCCCACAATCACCGCCTAATTAGCATTCTTAAATCAGATGATGCAGACCAACTCCGCGAATTTATTCCCATTATTTGGGAGATTTTGTGTGATAAAATGGTTGAGAATGCTGATCTAGTGTCTGAGATTTATCATCAAATTGAACTTGGAAACACTGTAGAAAAAGGTTCTGGTCAGCGTAAGGAATTTCCAAATATTCATATCGGTTCTTCTGAACAAGCAATGATTAAACTCTTGCTGGAACAAAAGGCACTGCAGATTTGTGATGCACCTGTACTTACATACAGTAATCAGAATTTCAAAACTCTGTTACAAATGTACTATGGTGCATACTGGTATGAAACTTTTGATTGCGAAGAAGTAGATGTTACTAACTTTGACGTTGAATATAATTCGACGGATATGACCAAGTTCATGCTTGCATTCGCATATTTAACCAAGGCTTGTAAATGTTCAAACCAAATTCAATCAAATATTCATCATGAATATGTGAATGAAATGGTTATGAATGATATGCTTAAAGCAAATCCTTCTCTGGCTCGATATTCGAATCTACTTGGATTATTTACTTGCGGTTCTACTACCAAGAGTTGTTCTGGTATGGATTATCAGTGTATTCATGGTCCTCATAATGAGAACATTCGTATTGATATTCCTTCATCTGTTGATGTTAAGGAGGAAGAATCAGTTAATGAGGAAGACCGTGCTAAATTTGAAACACTTGATCGTATACGTCGTCTCAATAAAGACAAATTTTACAGCCTATCAAAGGAATTGTATGAAATTCTTGTTAAACTAGGCTCTAATCTTGGTTCTGATATACCTGTTGCTATCAGCGATATCAAGAAAACTTTGTCAACTCAGAACATGCGCATTGGAAATATCCGCAAGCGAATTGAATTACTAAATTCATTCTTGTGCCATGTCTTTTTTGAATCTGACAAAACTGCTGAGACTACAGGCGAATCATCATCTAGTTCTTCACAGAAAAAGACAGACGAGCCACAATATCTTCAGATTAATGGCAAGCGTGTATCCTGGAAAGAATTTAATGAGAAGAAAGCTCAATTTATGGAAGAGCTTACTAATCTTCAGATGAGATTAGAACAAGAACTTTCTCGCCGTGATACAATTGAAGTAGGAATGAGTACGAAGATGTCTGATGAGAACAATGAGTTGATGGTTGAAGCTCTCCGGATTGTGTCCGAGCGTAATACCATTAATAAATCTCTTGAAAGTTCTTACTCTGACTGGCTGAAGTTGTACAAAAAGGTAAATGGCATCTATCCCAATCAGATCAGTCTTTCAGAGATTTTGAACATTAAAGACAATCTTTCGGTTGAAAACATGTGCCATTTAACTAGACGCCATAAATCTTATCATGAGAATCTGCAACGCGCAATGGAAGAAGCATGGTGTAAAGAACAAGCTGAAAATCCTAGCGCTTCTAATGTTCCTATTGTTAATTGGCAGGAGATTTCTCTTGATAGAAAAGCACTAATTCAGCAAGAAGCAATGAAGCGACAGCGCGAACAACTGGCAACTGAACTTGCCGAACGTTCTGCAACTGCTCGTCGTGAGCGTGAAGAACAAAAGCGTATTCAAGATGCTCAGAGAAAGCAACGTGAAGCTCTTGCTGAACGCGCAAAGGCAGCAGTTGCATCAGGACAATTTTCCGATGAAGCTGCTTTCTATGCTGAATTAGCTCTACGTGAAAAGCAAGCACGCGAAGAAGAACGGGCCGCTAAGATTGCTAAACGTAAAGCAGCTGAATTAGCACTGGAAGAATCTCAGCTTGCTCATAAAAAAGCAATGGAAGCTGCACGCATTAAGGCTGAAATGGAACGACGTATGGAGAATGAATTGTTTGCTCAGAAAGAAAAGGAGCGTGTTGAGAAGGCTCGTGCACTTCAGGCTGAACTTGCAGCTAATCCTGAACCGAAGCGAATGTCAAAGAAATATGAAAGGCGTTTGGCGCTTCTGGAGAGCCGTGGTAAATCTGTTCCAACAGAGACCAAGTCTGATGATACTCCTTCGCGTTCTCAGTTGATTATTACTGCCAAATACACTTTGATTGCTGCATTTAATAAACATGTTCAGTCAGTGCATGCTTTCATGAAGACTGTTCGCGATGGTGGTTTTAAACAGGTTACACTTCCAACATACATTACTTTGCCAGAACTGAATTTCCAGTCTTCTTACGAGTTTCGTAAATTGCAAGTCAAGAATGCTAGTCTTCAGAAGGAACTTGATACTGATTATGGTGTTGAACATAAGGGTCGCAAGTATACTGAATTGTATGCATCAGACTCTATTACTGGCCAAATTACTAGTATCAATCAGAAACTTCTGGAATTGGGATCAGAGCAGACCATTAGTGCTCCCTTTACTGTTAAGGATCTTGAGAGTTTCCTGCATGAAATGCAGTTTGGTACTAGTTTTACGTACAATGCTGATACCAACTCTTTCTTTCTTGACATTCAAGCACAATTGGTTTCAGTTATTGATTTGATTACTCGCGAATTGAGCATTTTTGCCAAGCAGGTTTGTCAAATCAAGAAGACCATGACTGAGAATACAGAAAATATTTACAAGTTCAAGACTCGTGAACGCAATGAGCAACACACCACTCTACTTGCTCAGTTTGCAAGCCAGATCGCAGAGCATTATATCGCTAAGCCTGATTCTGTTAATGAACAAATGATTGATCTGATTGCTTGTATGAAGAGTGTTCATGCAATGGAGGTGACTTACATTCTTGAGCACTTTCAGAAAAAGTCGTACAATCCTGAAGATACATTGGCTGTTCTTCGCAAGATGTTTTGCGAGACAGATTTGGATATGTCACTTGATACCTTCTATCGTAAATGGATTTTTACAACTACTGGACGCGAAGTTACCGAAACTGTTATAGATACTGTTAAGTCTGCCGCATCTGTCACAACTGAAGCACGCTATACAGTGATCCAGCGTACTCGCAAAGGCATGTCAATGATCTTTCTTGATTTTGATTTTGATACCAAGGAAGAAGCGAAGACATTCAAGAAATTTTATGATTTGAAGAAAAAGTTTGGTTGCAGGGTTGGTATATGCAAGAATTTTAGTCTTGCAGTTGACACGCCTACATGGAAACCAAAATGGAACGATTTTATTCAGAACTGTCTTGTAGAAGAAGGACTTATGACAGAGGCCGAAAAAAACACTAGTGTCTTTTTTTCGGACTGTTAATTTCAATCTTTGGTTGTTTTCATAGTTGTTATTTATTTATTGTTTTATTTATCTCGTATAATATTATACCTATAAATATTATAAATCCTATTATTATCTTTGCAAGATGTGGTGACTTTTTACATATTGATTCATCACTTTCAACATTATTATCATACATATGTGATAACATATATCCACCAATTAAACTACATGCCCATAATAAAAATAAAGCAATTTTATATGCTTTTGGACTACTTTTAAAAAACATTGCAAGTGGTTTTAGAAAAGGTATTATTTTTGCAAGCATCTTACATAGTAATACTAATATAAAACCTATTGAATATTGAATAAATGAATCTGATAATGCTCTTAAAAATACAGTATGTATTTTTGTACCAATTTGTTGACACATCTCATTTTTTAATATATGAATTGTATTTGCAATTAATAAACTACCAACTAATATAATTATATACATTCCTTTATAATCTCCAGTATTTAATGGAAGAAATGATAATAATAATTTAATTATAATAGGTATAATAATAAAATGATCATATATTTTTCCACTATTAGTTGGTTTAATATAATTTGAAAATGTTGCTATTAATACAGGTATTACTGTTAATGGAGGAATCCAGAAAAATGGAAGAAACAACCATGGTCTTGATAAACTACCACCTAATCTAATTACTCTCATTAATACTTGACCTAATAATGGTAGGCCGGAATATACTATATATTCCCACCATGCCATACTACGATAAACCATATTATTTAAGTATAGATTTAAAATAATATAAAAATTTTACATTAATTTTCTATATAAATATATATGAGCACGGTTACTTATCGTCATGAGAATAATTATTCTTACAAGAAAGGTGGTGTGAAACATGTTGTAAAAGAGGAAATAATTGATGGAGAGAAAGGCTTATCCTTTCACTACCTCAAAAAGTCCGGTGAAGACAAGTTCCACAGCATCACAGTAAGACAAGCCGGCACAGAAGATAATTATTCTGTCCGTCAAAAAGTTGGTGATAAATCATCTGATTCTAATATGACACTTGCTGATTTAAGCAAAATGATCAAAACAATGAAAGAATTAAAATTTGTTGCTGAGTATCTTCCTGAACGTGGTACCTATAATGGTAAACGCAAGCCTAGCAAGAAAGGCAAAGGTAAGAGCTGGTTAATGGAAGATCAAGAAGGTGGCAAACGTAGACGTTCATCAAAGAAAGCTAGCAAACGCCGCTCAATGAAAGGCGGCGAAGCTGCCATCGCACAAGAAGGTGGCAAACGTCGCAGAAGCTCAAAGAAGACTTCAAAGAAGACTTCTAAACGCCGCTCAAGCAAACGCCGCTCAATGAAAGGCGGCGAAGCTGCCATCGCACAAGAAGGTGGTAAACGTAGACGTAGAAGCTCAAAGAAGACAAGCAAACGCCGCTCAATGAAAGGCGGCGAAGCTGCCGTCGCACAAGAAGGCGGTAAACGTCGCAGATCAAAGAAGGCTTCAAAGAAGACATCTAAACGCCGCTCAAGCAAACGTCGTTCAATGAAAGGGGGCGAAGCTGCTGTTCAAGAAGGCGGTAAACGTAGACGCTCAAAGAAAGCATCTTCGAAGAAGACATCTAAACGCCGCTCAAGCAAACGCCGTTCGATGAAAGGAGGTGAAGCTGCTGTTCAAGAAGGCGGTAAACGTCGCAGATCAAAGAAGGCTAGCAAACGCCGCTCAATGAAAGGCGGAGAAGCTGCTGTTCAAGAAGGCGGTAAACGTAGACGTTCAAAGAAAGCTAGCAAACGCCGCTCAAGCAAACGCCGCTCAATGAAAGGCGGAGAAGCTGCTGTTCAAGAAGGTGGCAAACGTCGCAGATCAAAGAAAGCTAGTAAACGTCGCTCAAGCAAACGCCGCTCAATGAAAGGCGGCGAAGCTGCCGTAGCAAGCATTGAAATGCAAGGCGGTAAACGTAGACGCTCATCAAAGAAAGCTAGTAAACGCCGCTCGAGCAAACGTCGTTCAATGAAAGGTGGCGAAGCTGCTGCACAAGAAGGCGGTAAACGTAGACGCTCAAAGAAGACAAGCAAACGCCGCTCGATGAAAGGTGGTAAAGTTGAATTACCTACACCTGCTGTTATAATGACTGGTGGTGGTGTTGATAAAGAAATGGTTGGATCAAATTAAATTAATTTATAAAATCAATTTTGTAAAAATTATTTTTACAAGGAATATAAATACCATCATTTTCAATAACTTGAATACATTTACTATATTTTGGGATAATAATAATACCATTAGTATTATTATTATATTTCATACTCATTGATCTTACAAAACATTTTGTATTAATATCCATATTTTTAAGATGATCTCGAAATAAATCATTTGTTAAAACCATAGTATTAAACTGTAACATACCATAAATCATATAATCATCGTCATTTCTATACATTGGTGTTCTAATTAAATATGGTTTTAAAAAATCATCTTCAATATTATGACGTTCATGTAAAATGATTTTTGGATTAAATTTTAATTTTTTTAATTTATGTATGATTGTTGGTAAAATACTAAAATCAAATTCTTTTTTTAAATGTCCAATATTTGCTCCATCAATTAATACATCCACATTTTGTAATTGAATATCTAGTTCTTCTTTGTTTAATATACGATTAGTATATTTATTTTTCATAATACTAATATCATATTTATATTTTTTTAATTTACTTGTATCAGTTACATTACTTTTAAAAGATGTTTCTACCATTAAACCATCAAACTTTTTAAGTAAATCTATCCAATTATTTTCAATCATTAGATCAACATCTTTTGTTTCAATATCAGTAATATTATTATAAATATATTCAATACAATCGAATGTTGATTTATAATCATTCAATTTTAAAAAATAATCTAATGCTGCTAAAAAATCACGTCGCATTAAATTCATATCAGAATTATTATAAATTATATTTTTAATCATAGTAGTATCATTCATTTTAATATAATAACGTAATAATAATGTTTTTAAACCTCGCATATTTTGTTTACTAGAACTATATTCTTCAATACATTTTTTCATAAATTCTTTAAAATTATCATTATAAATATTATCACTATCCAAATATAATTTAAATTGATGTATGTTGTTCATTTAAATAATAATAGATTAGTATTATTTAAATTATTTATAATCAATTTTTATTTTGGATATTAAATTTTCTTATGAAAATTTAATATAAGAAATAAGTTTTGATAAGCGTTGTCGTCTATCTTAACAAATTAACTAGTTAATTTGTTAAGGACGTTCAACGATAATCAATTTTTATTTTTAATTTTCATAAAATTAAATCTATTAGATTCAAACTTATAATCACTATTAATAAAATAATAAAATGTATTATAGATTAAAAGATATATTATTTGACTAATTTTTAACATAATATATGCAAGAACATAAATATATATTATTTGATAATTAATATAAATTATATTTGTTAAATATTCTGGTGTAATTAATTTTGAATAATATGCATGTGAAAATATACTATATGTATTCATAAAATAAAATAAAAAACAAAATGATTGAAATAGTATTAATTCTGGAGTTGTTGTCATTTAAATTAATAATAAATAAAATAATTATTTAAATGATTTGATATTCAAATGATTTTAATTTTACTAATCAATATATCATGTATATATATTTCTAATTTTGATTTAGTTAATTTATAATCACATCCATCTACCTCACCTTTTATATATCGAACAAAACATTCTGCATTGTTCATTTTAATTTCATTTGGCATTAGTGAGAATATACTTTTATAATAATCAATTGTATTAATTGGTTTATTATAATAAATTCTATCAGTATGTTTCCACATATTGCTACTATTAATACTGATCATATCACATACTTTTTCACATATAATATTATTATCAATACTATAATATACTTTATTTATTCCAATATTTTTTAACATTAGAGTACATCTATAACACGGACGAGCATTTTTTAATAATCCATTTGAATCAATTCTAATCACCATGATATTTATATTCTTTAGCTTTTTTAATACACCACGTTTTCCATCCATGCTT
>JACCDO010622278.1_pt1 | contig 19622 bp, 16 predicted proteins | sample 7446101 | NCBI WGS metagenome assembly JACCDO01 (sample SAMN15323440, study PRJNA562643) | freshwater metagenome | isolation source: river surface water | place: USA:Blue River Watershed | collected 2017-08-16 | reverse complement strand
TTTATTAATATTTAGATAATAAATTAAAGTGTAAAATATATATTAATCAATTTTTAATGTTGTAATAAAAAAATATTTTTACAGACAATATCTTGTATGCACTTGTGGTCTCCCTAGGAACTTATAGGAGTACACCTATGTGTGTGGAATTAGTTATAGTTAAAATCAATATATATTATTTATTATACTTATATACTTATATAAAATCTATTAAAATATATATAAAATAAAAAGTAATATACTTCATATATCATAAATGCAATAATTGAAATATATAAAAAGAATATATATATACTAAATATATAATATATAAAATATATAAAAAGTATAATATACTATTAAAATTTAATACATATCAAAGATGATTTTAACATTTACAATAACGTTGCAACACATATAAATTATAAAATATATTTACATTATATACTTTTTATATAAATTATATAAATACAAAAATATAAAAAGTATAAGATATTATTACATTTATTAAAATTTCAGTATTGATTTTAATAATATTTAAAAATAATAATATATAGTATATTATAAATGTTTCAATGTAATAAATGTGAAAAAATATTAAAGACTGAATATTTATTAAATAAACATCTTAATAGTAAAAAGTCATGCATTAAAGAAGAAAATGATGAAGAATTAACTATATTGTTAAAACAAAATCACAATGTAATCTCAAAATTAAGTAAGGCTAAAAAAGATTTAGAAACATTAGTAGGTAACATATGTGTATATTGTAAAAATACATTTTCTACAAAAAGTAATTTAAATGTTCATTTAAAATCAAGATGTAAAATATATAATGGTTTAATTAATGAAAAATTAGAACTTGAAAAACAGATTGATGAAATTAAAAATAAGAGATTAATGAATAATTTAAAAGTTCAATTAGATAATCATAATGTTGATAATACAAGAAATAAAGCACAAACAATTAATATGAATGCAAATACAATTAATAATATTAATAATATTACTAATAACAATAATGTAGTAATTAATGTCATAAATAATTACGGTAAAGAAACATTAGATCATATACCAACCAGAGAATTAGTTCAAATATTAAATAGAAGAATAGAAGGATTTTCTAAACTTATAGAGAAAACACATTTTGATAAAGAGAAACCAGAATACCATAATGTGTATATACCAGATATACATAGAAAACAAGCAATGATTTTTAAAAATAATAAATGGATGTTAGAAGATCGTGATGCAATAATAGATAAATTAAAAGATGATAAAATTTTATTATTAGATAATAGAGTAAATGAAATAGAAGATGAAATATCTGAAAACACAAGAAAGAAATATGATGATTTTTATAATCGTTTTACTGATGATGAAGTAGATAAAGCTATTTCAGAAAAAATAAAATATGTATTATTTAATAATAGAGATATACCAATAAATACAACAAAAAATATAAATAAAGTAGATTAAATAATATCATAATAAAAAGTTGATTTATTTATGTTTCAACATTAATAGTTAATTATAATTAATTATTAATTAAAAAAATATGTCATATCTTAAAATGGAAAATGGGCCAGCTAGACATGGTGCACCTTGGTTAGCAGACGAAGAAGAAAAATTATTAGAATTAATTAAAAATAATAAAAATATACATGAAATAACTGAAGAACATGAAAGAACATTAGGTAGTATACGTTCAAAGTTAAAATATATTGGTATAAAAATGTATGAGAAAGGTGAAACAATAGATAGTATAATTAAAAAATTAAAATTTATTGATAAAGAGGATTTAGAGAAATTTATTAATACGCGCAAGGATAATAAAAAGAAAAAAGAAATTAAGAAAGATGATACAAATACAGATAATTTATCAAAGATATTAGAGATTATGAAAGAAATGATGAATACAATGAATATTCTTGTTAGTATTGAAATGAAAAAGAACAATTTAAAATTAGAAGATCTAGAATTAAATAAGAAGAATAAAGAAATAAAAGAAGATAATGAAGAAGATAATAATAGTGAAGATGATGAAGAGTTTATATGGAAAGAAAAAATAATAAAGAAAATTATTAAACACATAGATAATAAAAGTAAATTAGAAGATTTACGTAATAAATATGATATTGATATAGATATATTTTATAAAAAAGTAAAATTTATTAAGAAAGATATGGAAAATAATGAATCAATTTATGAAAGCGATTCTGAAGATGAAAAAATAAAGAGAGTTATAAAGTCGTCAACTAAGAAAGTTAGTTTTTAAAACACCAATTAAGAAGAGTAAGAAGTAATCATTTATTTATATCATCATTCATATTTTTTTCTACATAATGGACATGTTTTTGAAGAATATACACTACCCGGAGTATGTTCTGATAATTCAATTGATTTATGTTCATCATCAATCCATTGCTCAAATTGTTCTGGATGATTTGATTTCCAAATTTCTTGTATTTTGTCATATTCTTCACAATAACATTGTTTTCCTTTTTGAGGATTAATACATTGATTTGGACACGGGGGACAACCATACAGTTCTGGTGATAAATGATATCTTGTTTCATCCCAAAATAATATATTTTTAGAACAACTTATACAAAACCAATGACCACAATTTGTAGGAAACTTCATTTCTCTATTATTATTGCAATAACATACAGCACAATCTTCATTTGTATCTCTAAATTCTAACTCATTCCAATTAAAAACATCACAATTTGTACATAAATATTTTCCTTTACAATCATACCACCATATTGGTAGTATATCTTTACACAATTCATAATTTTTACATTTTATTCCACCATCTGCATGTTGTTCATCATAACCAATATTAGCATCTTCATATTCTAAATCACGAGGCATATAATTAATATTATTATCATAATTCTTTAGATATCTATATACATTAGATTAAAAGTCAAATATATAATAAATTTTGTCAAGATGTAAAATTATCTTTAAAAGATAAAAGATATAAATATCAAAATTGCTACAAATGTGAAAAAATAATAGATAGATTATAGATATTAGGGCTGCTTGCAAAGGAAATAAATTAATATATCTTATAAATTAATTTATAAATCAATTCATAGAATTGATTTATTAATAAAAACTTGAGTTTTTTTAATTTATTTAAACTCAGCAAATAATTAAATTAAACTGATTCAGTTTTTATTTAATATTTACTGATTAATAATACAATATAATATTAGAAATAAAATATTTTTTATAATAAAATTGCGGTTTTTAAATTTATCCACCAATTTATTGGAGTAAATATTAACTAAAAACTGATTCAGTTTAATTAAATTATTTGCTGAAGTTTAAATAAATTAAAAAAACTCAAGTTTTTATTAATAAATCAAATAAATTTGATTTATTAATTATAATATAAGATATATTAATTTATTTCCATAAAGTGTAACATAAAAAAACTTATTTTTCTAAACCCATAAAACGTATTATAGCTCTTTCAATATTAATTTTTACATGATTTTGAAATAATTCTTCATTTTTATATTTATTTAATATTTCTTGTTGTTTTGCTATATTTATTTCATCTTCAATTTGAAATTCAATTCTTTTAAATATATCTACAAAAAAATCAGGAGTGTCTTTATTTTTAATTTTTTCAATAATTTTATTAATTATTTTTTGTGGTTTATCTTTTTGAAATTCTTGAACATATCTTAAGTATTTTACAAATAATAATTTGCTTTCAACAATGTATTTATCTATTATTTTGTTTTGAATATATTTGAGTAATTCATCATTATTTTCTTTTACTTGCTGATTATAATCAATTACTATATAGTTATTTTTATCTAAAGTAAATACTATTATTTTTACAAGTTTATTGCTAAATCTTTCCTTATTTTTATTTTCATTATCCATATTATTATTTTCAATATTATGTATTAATAATGTATCAAACAAAATGTCAAATTTAAATTCTTCTTTATTTAAATCATTAAATTGTGGTTTTATTGATATAATATATACAGTATCATTATCATAACCTAACATATCATATCTTTTTGATAAATATATATCACTAGTTGTACCTGAATAAAATATTGTATGGTTTTTTAACCAGTTTACTTTTGAATATTTTTGTAAAAAATTATCATATATTAAACCGATGTTACTTAATAATTGGTAATGATTTACTAAATCTTGTTGTAATTTATTTGTAATTGTTTGAGTATTATTAAATTTTTCTTTGCATAAACAATTATCATGTCCTACTAAATCATATGTAAAACATTTACTATATGAATTTATTATGTTATATAATTCTATTATTGTTAATGTTGTATTAAATCCATATTCAAATTCTAATATATAATGTAGGATAATACATTCTAATGGACATAATTGATAATTATTTTCATTATTATCTACTATTTCCTGTATTTTTCTTTTAACATTTTTACAAAAATCTAATAATATTTCATATAATTTAATATAATCTTTGCCTTTTTTTGATATTTGTAATATTGATATATATCTTAAATTTTCATGATTATAATTGGGATTTTTATTTAATAATCTTTTTTTCTTACTGTGTTCTTTTAATATATTATAATGTTCTATCCATGTATTTGTTTCTTTTATAATTGTTCTTTTTGCTGATAAATATTTTGCCATTAATTGACGTTTTATTTCTTTATTAATATTATTATTTTCATGACTTATTATTTTTATTTGTAATAATAAACTCATTGACACATATCTAATTAAATGATTTTCCATATCAATAACTTTTTTATTTTTCTCTTGTATTTCATCTTCAAATATATTCTCATCTATCAATAAATATTTTTTTATTTTCTCATAATCATCATAATTTTTTAAATTATCTACGATTGTATTATATTTTACAAAATTACTAATTTTTATTTTTTCTTGAACATTAATATTTAATTCTTTTGCTGCTTTTATTATTTTATTATGAACATCGTCATTATTTTTAATATATCTAAAATATAATGTTTCTTTCATTCTAGTAATAGCAACATGTAATAATGATTCATATAATAAGTTATTACATTCTTTACTAAATTTTAATAAACTTTGTTCATCTAATCCTATTACAAACACTACTTTTCTACCATCACCTTTTGATGTATGAATTGAAACAATTCTAGTAGATTTATCAGATTCTTCTAAATTAATTGATGTACCTTCATCTGATTTATGAAATATTGCATAATTTTTATATTTATTATTATTATTTTTGTTATTCCAATACATATTTATAGATGTTTCTAATGCATCACATAATGGATTATTACGTGTAAATGGTGTTACTATTAAAAAGTCTTCAGGATTACGATTTTTTTTTTCAACTTCATACATATAATGTTTTAATATGGTTTCTATTTCATCATTAATAATGTCTTCAATTTCATCATCATCTTCATTATAAATTGTTTTACCTTCAAAAATAATTAATTCTTCTTTTAAATTTGTATTTTCACTATTATATGGTTTAATAGTAGGTAAATTAAATTTATTAAAATCAACTGCATTATTTACAAAGTCAACTAAATACTGATTTGTAAATCGTCTACATATATTTGTTGAATCTTGTATTTTTTTATTAATATATGGTAAATCATTATTTGATAAATATGTAAAAGCATTGTCGGTAAACATAATGCTTTGTAATTTATCTCCAACTATGTATGAATCAATATAATAATTTCTCATAAGTCTATAAATTGCTTTTGCATAATTTTCCGATAAATCTTGAGTTTCATCACATATAAGACATGTTTTTTTATTGAGTTTTTGTATACCTGATATACTAATTGTATCAGGTATAAAATCGTTAATAATTGAATTTATTAAACTGGTAAATTTATTTAAATCCGAATTTTCCATTTTATTACCTAATGAATACATTAATGAATCCATTGTCGCAATTATTAATTTACATTTACTATTTGTTTTTGTATTAATATATTCAATCTTATATTTTTTCCCTTTTTTATATTCTTCTTCGCCTTCTTTATTAGAATCCATTTTAGTAATTGTTTCAATATTTTTCAAATACCCTTTGTTAAGTTGTTCTTTAAATTCATTTAATATAATTGTTTTTGCTGAATGTTGTTTTGTTACTATGATAAATGCATTATATTGTTCAAATTCTTTAGAATCTAACATTTGAATTAAACCAAAAGTTTTACCATTACCTGCACCTTGTTGTTTTAAATACATTGTTGATTGAACAGGTAAATCAATATTATATAGAATTTCCTTATTTTTTTTAATATTTTTAATAAATTGTTCTTTGCTCATTGGATTATCTACATCAATCATTCTTGATTTTACATATTTGGGATATATTTTATATATTAAATCATCTATATCGATAAATATATAATCAAAATTTTCAAAACTTTCATATTTCCAAGGTTCAGAAATAAATTCTAAAATTGTTCTGTTCACTGTTTCTAAATTGTGAATTTTAATTGTATCATTACCATGTAATAGCCAATATATTCTTTTATTATTTAATTCATAATCATGTTTTCTTGCATCAACCTCATCTTTATCAATTTGACTATGTTGAATTTCTAAAATAATATTATGTTTACTAATTAATACATCTGCACGTCTTTCACTAATTTGTTCTTCATTTATTTTGGGAAAACATATTTCTGTCTTTTTAAAATTATTTTGCCATTCATTATGCCAAATAGTCATATCAGAAACAATATCACACGAATTTTTATGTTTAAAATATGCCTTCTTCTTTTCTCCATTTACAAATATTAATTCATGATTATTTTCACAAAATATACTTTTTTGTTTATCTATATATTTGTTTATATACTTATTTATAGTAATTTCTTTCCCTTTTTTATCATATGCTATACTTGTATCAAAATTTAACATACATTTATTCATATCTGTCATTTTTAATGTAATATATATAAATTATTATCCGTTTATATAAATTATTATCCGTTTATACTATTTAGTTATCAACTTTTATTGAACGGCTCGCTATCGCTCGCCAATAATATTAAAACATTCATATGATTTAATATAAATAAAGGTCCCCTGTTCACGAAGTGAATCAGGGATAATCCGGGATTAAGGGGTCCGGAGTATATCAATTATATTTAATATTATGAAAACTTTATTTATTAAATAAAAAAATATTTTCATAACAATATATAAGACACATCAGGGTCTCCCAAAAAAATATTTTTAAGAATAAAATTTATTTTTATTTTAATATTCAAATAAATTGTAATTTATTCTATATTTATATCTATATATACACTTTTATTATATATTATATATTTATACTATATTTATATATTATCTTATACCTATACTTTATATTATTTATCTATAAAAACTTATTATATATATTACTTTATTAACTATGATACTACTATAAAAGATACATACATTACTAATTATAAAACTTACAAATTTATTAATTTAATAACTATTATAAAGATGATTAACCTCTGATACTTTTACTTATATATTATTTATTTACTTATAGTATATATTAACTTTTTTATAACTAATAATTATTACAATTTTTATGTTTTTTAATAATATATAAATTATTTATTTATAATATATAATGAATTCTGATGTAACTTGTACTAAATGTAATAATACTTTCCAATCATCTACACACTTAAAACGTCATATGTCTCGTAAAAATCCATGTGATTTAGTAAAGACTTTAAAGAATGAAAATACAACAGATTTAGATAAATATACTAAAATTATTACATCTATAAAAAATAAAATAGCTTATTTAAATAAACAAACAAAATCAACTCCTGATGGTATTATATGTGGTTTTTGTAATAAACATTTTATATCAAATACAACTTATACAAAACATAATTCAAATTCTTGTAAAGTCAAAAAAGAACTTGAACAAGAATATGATTTATTAAATGATAAAAAAGAAACTATTAAGAAATTAAAAAAAGAACTATCTAATCAATTTACTAGAAAAAATAACTCTTCTAATGTAACTAATAACATTAATAATACAACTATTAATGGTAATATTAATAATACATATGTTATGATAAATTATAATAAATTAGGTGAAGAAGATATATCACATATTACTGATTCTAATTTTCTTGACTATCATAAAACACATTATAATGGTGTTAAAAAATTAATTAATCGTATTTATTTATGTGATGAAAAACCAGAAAATCATATATTAAAATTAAAATCTGCTAAATCAAAATCAATTTTTGTAAAAGAAGATAATACATGGACTGAAAAAGATAGAAAGGAAATAATTAGCGATATAGTTGTTGAAAAAATATTATTATTAAAACAAAAAGCACGAGAATTTAGTAAACAAATAGGATATAAATATAATAGTGATGATGAAGAAGATGATATAAGCGATGATATAGAAAATAATAATTTAACTGAAGAAGAAATTAAATACATACAAAAATGTATTGATAATCATAAACAATTTTTAAAAACTTATGATAATCAAACTGAATTAGCAGAAAAAACAACAATTGAAGATATATCAGAAAATATCGCTACATATACAAAAAATAATAAACATTTGTTTAAATAAATAAACTTTTTTATGAATTAATATAAAACTTTTTCAATTCTTCCATTTCTAATTTTAACCGATCAATCTCTTTATCTTTTTTATCTGCATCGTTTTCAATTATATCATCATTAAATAATTCATCTTCACATTCATACTTTTTAAATATATCATATAATTCATATACTTTTTCGGATTTATTGTGAAAATATTTATATGATGTTTCATGAAATACTTTATAATCTTCTTTTTTTAACTTTACTTCCTTCTTACATATTATCTCTTTAATATATCGTATAATAGGTTCAATATTATAGTCGGTAGAGTGATGAAACTTATGTACACTAATATTGGTTATAATATATATTATGATATCGTGTAAAATTTTTGAATTATCTGTGAATAAATTTATAAATTTTGGATTTTTTAATATATTTTCTCTTTGCCCACCAGCAGTATTTAAAATATATTGTAATACAAATGTCTTTTTATTATCTGATATTAATTTTAATTTTTCACTAAATATTGTTATATTACCAATACAGTTCATAGAACATAGTTCTTTAATAATTGCTTTTGTATCTGTCATTATTTAATTAAATCATTACATTAACTTAATTAAATCAGTATATAAATAAATCAATTTTTTAAAACTCAAATGTAAATTTATTACGTGCAAAGTGTTTCTTAAACTCTAATTCAAATAATTCAAACAATACTAACTTACGATAATTGTCTTTACAAATATTTTTGTATTCATCAAAGTTAATAGTGAATACTTTTGTTTTTTCGATAATCTTAATTGTTGTAATTTCCTTCATAAATTTACCCCAATCATTTTGATATCCTTCATCAATACATTTTTGTGTAATAATTCCAAAATCTTTCTTAAGAGTTGAATCAAAATATTTTTGTGTCATTAAATATTCTACATTATTCAAAGTAAAACATACAAAGTTAATAAATGGATTATTTACAATAATTGTGTTAATATCTATTTTATTTCCTGATATATCAGTATTAATATTATTAATCTTTCCTTTTTTATCAGTTAACATCTTCTCACGTTGTTCTGTTAACATTTTGTAAATTGTATCCTTATGTTTTTCAATAATTTGTTTTACTTTATTTTTATATTCTCCACACATTTTTGCACATGTTAATGAAATTTCAGATGTTGAAAATGCCTCAGTTTTTACACTTTTGCTATTATCTTTTAGATTAAATATTTTATCATTATAAATCATTAATTTAAATACATATGTTTTGGCATCATTATTATCAATTAAATCATCGTCAATATGTTTTGATGAAATATTAATAATACCATTATAATATGCATCTACATTATCATGAACTTCAATGTCAAAATGTTCGTATATAAAATCTATAATATTTTTATTAACGTATGATACATATTCTTCGTATTTTTTTTTAATTCCTTCTATACATTCATCTTCTATTTCTTTTTCTTGTTCAAACTTTTCTTTAATAATTGTAAATATATTATCTTTATTTTTAATAAAGATATCATATATTTCTTTATAAATATGTGAACTATTTGTAGTAAGTTGTTTAAATGTATTTTGTAATGGTTTTATCCATGTATTATAATCGGTATCTTTACCAAAAGAATATATTTCATTTATATGTTGAGGAATATATTTTTTAATATTTTCTTGAATCAATTGAATTGCTTTATCTTTATTTTCTAAAGTTGCTTTTTCAATTAATGGATTAACTTTATCAGTAAATTTAGGTAGTTCTTTCTCAATAATATTTTTTGGAATAGCTTTAAACTTTTTATAAATATCTTGAATAATTTCATCACGTTTTGTAATACGTGATACTAAATTATCTTCATATAATTTTTGCGTTCCATCTACAATAATTTCGCTATACATATTTTGATCAATTTTTAAAATATAATCCAAGATATTACGAATAGAAAGATTTGATAAAACATCAAGTTCATGAAAATTAATCTGTCCATTATTATTAATTGCCATAACAATACAACGAGTATCATTAATAAAAGAACCAAATGTTCTTTGTGGATTACAACAACTTAAATAATCATTAATTTTATTAATTGCATTATTAAAACCATTTTCATTCTCATTTAATATCCCCATAAAATCTTCTTTTTTTAATAACTTAAATTCACTTCTATCTAGATTATTAGTATTAATTGCAAAAGGTTCGTCAAATAATTCATTAATACATTCACGAATTGATTGGAATTGGTCATTCTGTTTTGTTAACATTTGATGCATATTAGTAGTAGCATCAATATTTAAATTTACATCTGTAATACGAAAAATTAATTTAGGATTACATTTCTTAAAATCGTCTTTAGGTAAATATTGAATAAATGATAACATTGGTTCAAATTGTGATAAAGTGTTATTAGATAACATTTTGTTTTCATTGAATATAATTACATCACTTAGTAAGTAAGCAAGTAGTAATAGTTTTGAATCTTGTGAAGAATCACCTAAATATATTCCTTGAAAATCTAGTAAAATTATATTAAGATGCTTAATATAATAATAATCAACGCCATTTGTGCAATGGTCGCCAGTATCATTCATTTTAAAAACTGTTGTATTAGTATTAGACCATTTTGAAATTAATAAATTCATCAATGTTGATTTTCCAGTACGTGCTTTTCCAATAACTGAAATAATTTTTACAGGCGTTGTTGTATCTTCTGTGGTATTTTTAAGATTATACCATAATTTATTATTTTTAATGGTAATAAGAGATGACATTATTTTATTAATATATAAATAAATAACTTACATTATTCTAGTATTTTTAAAATCAATTTTTTATCTATCAAAAAATTGATTACTGTATTATTTAAATACAAATATGAAATATACTAATTATTAATAAATGCAACAAATTCAAAGATATCGTAAAACTAATATTCCTGCTGCTGTTCGTCGAACTGTATGGAATACTTATATTGGTGAAGAGATAGGACTCACTGAATGTTATGTCGGTTGTAAAACAAAAATTACACAATTAACTTTTGAATGTGGTCACGTAGAAGCGGAAAGTAAGGGAGGTTTTACTACTGTTGAAAATTTACGACCAATTTGTTCTTCATGTAATCGTAGTATGGGAACACGTAATATGCATGACTTTATGAAAACATTTGGATTCAAAAGTGATATTGTTGAAAATAATATAATTATTGATGATAAAGATATGATTGAAGATAAATTAATTGATGATAATAAATATGCGTGTATTATAAATAAACCACGTAGAGAAATGACTTATTGCGAACCCATAAATTATTTCATTGAGAATTGTATAGAATATAAAAATGGAAAGAAGATAAGTTTTGATGATATGTATCAATTATTTGATGGATTTTGTCCAGCATTTTGCGATAAAGAAAAAGTTAAATCAATTAGTAAAGATATGTTTATTGAATACTTTGTAGATAATTTCTATGAAGTTGAATCTAATATGTTATGTGGATATAAATTTAAATATGAAGAAGATGATGATAAAGAAAATAATGATGATGATGAATTCTTTGATACAGAAACTGATATTCAAGAATCAATATTAATTACGAATTAATATAAAACTTTTTCATTTCTTCAAGTTCCATTTTTAATCGTTCTATTTCTTTATCCTTATGTAATAGTAATATTTCATGATCTTTTTTTTCTAACTCTTTTTCTTTATTATCATTAGTATTATTCACATTAAATAATTTATCGTTAAGCTGATATTTATATATTATTTGATATGCTTGATTACTCTTTTTTTCATTACATATTTCTAATAATTTAATATATTTTGAATCATCAATAATTATTTTTTTATTATATAAATAACTATCAATTGGTTCATAAAATTGATAGTAATTTAATTGAAATTTTATAATTTCATATATTATATTTTGATTATAGAATAGTGAATCGAGTGAATTATTATAAAAATTGTTTATTTTTCCATGTATAATTAAATATTTTATTAAATTAATTTGTTGTTCTTCTGATAACAAATTAATTTTTTCTTTTAATATTTTTATATGCGGTTCGTGATATCTTGAAGGAGTAGCATCGTGTGATTTTATCCAATATTGATAATTACATAATTCTTTTATTATTTCTTGAGTATCAGACATTTTTAATTATTAATTAAAATTATTAATAATTAAGTATTAAACTATAAACAAATCAATTTTTTATGAGTTAATATAGAACTTTTTTAATTCTTCTAATTCTAATTTCAACCGTTCTATTTCTTTATCTTTTTCTAATAGTTGTTCTTGTTGATTTTTTATAATCATATCTTTTTCTATAATTTTATCAACATTCTTTGTTTTATTTAATATATCCAAATATTTCTTACAACATGTTTGCATTAAATCTGTATTTTGTGTATGAAACGCATCTATTACATCGATAAATATTTTAGGCATTTTGTAATTGAGTTCTGGTTGTGGGATTAGTTGAATATTATTAAGAGTTTTAATATTAAGTTCGGATTTTTTTATCTCATTGTATTCACAATGAACTATTTCATTATATATTACTACATTGAAATTTTTATTTGTATAATGCTCTTTATATTCTTCATATGTTTTATAATAATATTCGTGTTTTTCTCTAATTTCATAATAGTGTTTATCAAAATTATATTGCCCATAAATATTACTAATAAATCTACCATAGTTCGTTATGTATATTAATTCTGATTTACTTTTTTCATAATAATAATAATAAACTTTAATAATATATTCATTTATATTTAATTTGATATTTATTGGACAATTATTTACAATATTATATGAATTATAGTTATTATGTTCATTATGTTCATTACTATATGGTTTTATATTTTGATAATGGAGTTTAAGAATCATATTGTTTTTTATAAATTTATATTTTATATTATCAATATCATAAAATATTTTATGTGCATCTAAATGAATCATTGGTTCAGTTTTAATATAATCACATTTTGGAATATCATATTCTTGATCTAAATCAATTAAATTTGTATCATTCGTATCTAATAAATCCTTACATGTTTCATCCAGATCTTTAATAAATTTATCTTTGTATGAATCAATAAATGATTGTAACTTTTGTCTATTTAACATATTTTTATTTAATATATTATTTTGTATTAAATAAAGTATATGATATAAATAAATCAACTTTTATTATAATAAAAAAATTGATTTATATAATAATTAGTGTATATTACTTTTAATAATTATTAATCAATATATAAAAATGGATACACCTTTACTTAAAACAACAACTTTGCCTACAACGTCTAAGACACCAGTTGTGCGAAATTATATTATAACAACACCTCTACCTCAAAAACAAATTGTTTATGTGACTGATAATAATAATTGTGTATCAGCATATTTGTGTACTCGTACATTTGTTTTAATTTTAATGCTTATTGTTTTTATTATTGGAACAATTGTTATTATAAAATCAAACTAATTTTTTTAATTCCATAATTCATCTTTCAAATTACTTTCTTTAATATCTACTTTATCATTTAACATATAATAGAGTGATTCATAAATAGTTAATATATTAGTTAAATCAAATAGATGTAAACTACATGCATAATCTTGTAACTTTTTATATTCATGTCTATCTATTAATATAACTTTATTTTTTAGTATATATTCCAGATTTTTATTATTTGTTGAAATCATCTGTCTAATTAAATCAATTACAAATGATGGATATTCTACAAAAATTTTAAATAATTCTTCTTTGTTTGCTAATTCAGTTAATTCACGATATTTTGAAAATACATATTTTAGGATGTATAACTTATTTTGTGATGACTTAAGTGAATTAAATAGTTCTAAATTTAATGTTACTATTTTTGAATAATTTAAATGATTATAATTAATAGTATCTATGATATATTTACAAATATCTTTATCATCTGCTGATTTTAATTCATTTACACAATAATTTTTTATTTCGTCTGATTGAATATCTTTTATGTTAACTTTAACATCTTTGTATGTTATTGTATGATTCTGTTTATCTATTTTAAATAGAGTTGTGTCAAAATCTGATAATTTTATAGCGTGTGAAGTTAAAAAACATTCTGGTATTTGTTTTATACAATAATTTCTTATTTCTTCTGATCTTATATCTTTAATATTAATTGTTTCTTCTTTACTGTATGTAAGTGTTTGTTTTTGTTTATCTATTTTGAATAAATTTGTATCAACATCTGATAATTTCGTGTCTTTATCTAAATACATTTTCCGTAATATTTGAATTTTAAAGGGATTTCCATAATTTTTAATTTTATAGCCTCCACTACCAGAATTATTATATTTATCCCAGTTATTAAAGTCAAAATCTTTTATATATCCAGTATAATATCTTTCGTGACCTTTATTTGAAACCATTTTTGTAAATCCATCTTCAATCATATATATAACTAAATCATTTATTTCATATATAAATTTTATAGGTATACAACCATTTCCCCGTGGTCCTATAGATGTTCCATACATATAAAAATTATTTTCAATATATTCTGTCATATTTAATAATTAATTATTATTAACTATTAAATTTCAGTATAAATAAATCAACTTTTTATTAATAAACAATCATATAAAACTTTATAATTATAGGTCCCCTGTTCGCGTTAAGCGAATCAGGGATTATCCGGGATTAAGGGTTCCGGAGTATAATAATTATATTTCTATTTATGATATCATAATATTATTTAATCTACTTTATTTATATTTTTTATTATAATATTATATAATGACAGATAAAGATAAACAAATATTTTTTGTAATATTAATACTTATATTATACTTAGTTTCTGCTTACAATAAAATAAAAAACTTTAATAAAGTATCTGAAGGATTAAAAACAAAAATATCAGAATCACCATTATTTAATTGGATAAAATATGATATATCAAAAATATCATTATTATTTGGAATATTTTTATTATTAGCTGGTTCAGCTTTATTATTATATGGAACTTATAAAGAAATAAAATCATATAAACAAATTGGTGGCGGTTCATTAATACTATTTCTTATTCTTGCATCAATATTATATCATCCAATCAATAATCCAAATGAAATGAATAATATACTTAAAAATCTATCATTACTTGGTGGTATAGGATACATTATTGTTTAATAATTATTATATAAAAAAATTTAAATTAATTTATTATTATAAACTTATTTTAAACCGTTAAAATAGAATCATCTTCATCCATTATATTATTTTTATTTTTATTTTTTATTATTTTTTTTATGTTATATATAATATAATATGGATTACAAAGAAAAATATTTAAAATATAAAAGCAAATATTTATCAAGTAGAAATCAATCTCGTCTTACACCTGATGAAAGACGTTTACAAGAAGTTGGTCATTTATCTTATCCACTACATTTATCTCCTGAATTCTCAAACAATAATAATATTAACCTTCCTACTACTCGTGAAATTAATACCCATTTCCCTAATTTTAGACGTATGAGGGAGGGACAGGCTTTTTCCACCTTTGCAGAGACCGTAATCTCTAGATATACACCATTTATTCTTTATGTTTTTGAAGAGGTGGAACAGATAGATGACCCTAATGGATGGATATGGGCAAATACTATTATCAATTATAATTTGCATATTATTTACTACACCATTGAAGACCACTTACTTCATCACAAAATGTTTAATTATCAAACCGATGGGCGAATGGGTGATAGACTGAATACTTGGGATTTATATAGAGAAATACCTGTAGAAAATTTTGATTATGATACTCTACGGTTATTTAAATTACCACCCCTTGAACACCAGCCTGCTCCTATTTAATTTATGCTAATTGAGTCCTTTCTTTTAATAAAAATTAAATTCTTTATTTATTGTGAATAGTAAAAATATTGTATGGATACATTATTATATAAAAAAATTTAAATTAATTTTTTTATTATAAACTTATATTAAACCATTAAAATCGAATCATATTCATCCACTATATTATTTTATTTTTATTTTTTATTATTTTTTTATGTTATATATAATATAATATGGATTACAAAGAGAAATATTTAAAATATAAAACTAAATATTTATCAATTAAAAATCAATTTGGTGGTATGGATCCAGTAGGTGCTGATGTTGGTCGTTATGGTCCTGGTGCAGAAAGTGCTGATGCTGGTGCTGGTCGTGCTGGTGCTGGTGCAGGTGCTCGTGGTTATAATCAATTATTGCCCGATGTTCCATTTATACATACATTGCAATTTTTAGATATCGATAATTTATTAAGTTTACATATGGGAAATTCTGTGATTCCAAAAAATTTAATATTATCTGCTATTAAACAAAAAATAATTCAAAATGAATTAACTGAAAGTGATTATAGTAAAATATTACGTTATAATAATGAAGAATTAACTACAAATCTTATGCACAGATTAGCAAATATTACTCGTAGTGATAATTTTAAAACCTTATTTGATGTAATATATAAAAATCAATATGTTATAGACCCAAATTTATATATCCCAGCATTAAAACAATTTGTTAATGTTTATACCAAAGAATATTTATTAACATTAGGATTAGAAGCTAACAAAGAAAACATTCGTGATATTACACCTCAAGTAATGGATGGTAAATTATATGGAATGTTAAGATTATTAATGTTTAAAACACCTGAATATTATGGGGATATATATAGACATAGAGGTGACAGTTATACGATTCATTTATATTTTGTTGATAATGATAATAGACCAGTACGTAATTATATTGCAGTAAATAATATATTGACACACCCTCAAAATACATGTAGTGTATTTTATATAGATAACGGAACATCAGAAACTATTGATGTATTATATAATATAGATTCAATATTTGAAGTCTTTAAGACAAAAATTGCTGAAAATATGACAAATAATTTAAAACCTTACAAATGTGTTTTTTATAATGTCAGTCATAGTTATAGTAATTCAGGTGAAGATGATATTCCTGTTCATCCTTTACAAATAATTACACCAGAAGAAAGTAGTTTTGTAGATTCACAATATAAAAAATTTTTCGAAATAACATTATAAATAAAAATGTATATTATATATTATATTATATTATATGGATTATAAGAGTAAATATTTAAAATATAAAAGTAAATATTTAGCAATCAAAAACCAATATGGTGGTATGGATCCAGCAGATGCTGGTGGAGGAAAAGATGGTAGTTCGTTTCATCCCAGTTCTGGATTTATACCTCCACAAAAAACAGCACCTTTACGTACACTTCGAGATATGCTTCAAGATATTGGTAAAAAATCTTTTCTTGATTTATTACCTAATGAATTATGGGCAGCTAGTATATCTAATTTAAAAGCAGCAGATTTATTTACTGTATATAGCAAAATAAAGGATAGTATTAAAGAAGATGATAAAAGATATAAAAGTTTATTGATTCTTGCTTTAAAACAAAAAAATTTAGATGAAAATGATTTTTATCATGTATTAAGAGATACAGAATTACTTGAAATTTTAATGGAAATATTATTAAAAAGTAAAAAATCAAAATCTATTAAAAGTATATATGATTTTATATATTGGAACCGCTTCAAAATGAGTCCAGTTTTTTATGTTCCTGTATTAATAAGATATGTTAGTTTATGCGAAAGAGATTATTTATTAATGTTAAGAGATAATTCTCAACCTGTTGAACAATTTAATGAAGAACCTATTGAACAATTAAGTCTTATACATGGTAAGATATACGGATTTTTAACTTTATTTATGTTAACTGAACCTAATGATGCTATATCTCTCTCTAGAGATTATGGTGTAAGTTGTGTAGTTTGTTTATATTTTGCTGATTCTCAAAATACACCAGTAAATACTATGATTATGGTAAATAGTGAAACGAATAATGGAACAAGTAGTTGCGCTTTATCTTTTGTAGATAATGGAACACGCACAACAGTAAATTTAGAACATAATTTATTTGGAATATTAGATAGCTTTAAAACTAAAATTGCTGAAAATATGGGAAAAAATTTAAGAGTTTATAAATGTGTTTTATATTATAAAAATTATATGGAAGATGTAGTAGAAGAATTTGAAAATCAGATGTTTTTTGTTTCTCATCGTGACCCTCAAACAAATATGCATCCTTTACAAACATTATCAACAATAGAAGGAGAATATTTTTCAGAACATGAAAAAATATTTGAAGTAATGTTTTAATATATAAAATTATTAAAAAATCATTTAATAATTTTTAGATAATGCAAATTTTTATAAATAGAAAGATGTAAATAGATAAAAAAATAAAATAATATATAGTTTATCATAAAAATCCAAATTTAAATCCAAAACTTATTTAGTCAAATTAAAAGCCATGTAAAAAATAAATTTGACTTTTATTATTATATTAATAATGGATTATTATTCTAAATATATTAAGTATAAAAATAAATATTTAGTCTTGAAACAAAAAGGCGGTGATGTAAAATGTTTAACATATGGGTTTCAGCAACATTCAGGTGAATGTTGGCACGATTCTATTGGTATGATGTTAATGCAATCAAATATCATTAAAAATGATTTTGTTACTACAATTAATAGATTAGATATTGATGTAATACAAAGAAAGTTAGTAACACTATTTTCACCAGAAAATATTGATACTAATGCTTATTTACTTCCTAGAATATTTTATATATTCTATCTTAAAAATAAGCATGATATGAGTAAAATTAATGATATAATATCTAAATTTTTAGCTTTATCATATGAATATGTTATATCACATAAAACACGAATGGAAAATCGTATGGCAAATGACGATATATTAAAAAGATATACATGTCCAGATGATAAATCTTGTTCAAAAAGGGATGAACTTCAAAGAAAATTAAAAGCAGAAACAGAAATGTTACAAACTTTAACGAAAGAAGGTAAAGGAGATAGCGCTGAATATAACGCACTTAATTCACAAATGGGAAAAACACAAGTTAAACTTC
>JACCDO012269305.1_pt1 | contig 19626 bp, 24 predicted proteins | sample 7446101 | NCBI WGS metagenome assembly JACCDO01 (sample SAMN15323440, study PRJNA562643) | freshwater metagenome | isolation source: river surface water | place: USA:Blue River Watershed | collected 2017-08-16 | reverse complement strand
CATGAGCTGACTATGGCGATGGAGGCCTAGCGACCGCGGCCACATTACTTAAACCAACTTCACTGGCGTTAGATTCACTAGGAAATTTATATTTAGCAGACTGGTATCATAATCTACTAAGAAAAGTTACTGCATCTACTGGGATAATAGATACTATCGCAGGAGAAGGCTGCTGTTACGAATATAATGGCGACAATCAAGATGCTACATCAATACATCTTGATCCACACACCATAGTTTTAGATAATGCTGGCAATGTGTATATTGGGGACGAGTACAATCATCGTGTTCGCAAACTTACAGTATCCACTGGTATCATTACAACAATTGCTGGAACTGGAGATACTAGTTATAAGGGCAATGGAGGTGCAGCCACATCTGCCACATTAAACCGGCCGGAAGGGCTTGCATTAGACTCATCTAATAATTTATACATCGCTGACTATGGTAATGATCGTATTCGCAAAGTTGTTAAATCGACAGGGATTATTTCATCAATCGCGGGCAGCACCGGCTGTTCTAGTAGTATTGGTGATGACGATCAAGCAACATCCGCCTCGCTTTGTGGTCCAAATGGAGTTGTATTAGACTCCTCGGGTAATATTTACATCACTGATACCTTTAACTGTCGCATACGTAAAATTGGTGCCTCTAATGGTATAATATCTACTATTGCGGGTGGATCATCTTCTTATGATGACTATGTTGCTGCAACCAGCACCGCGCTGGTTAAGCCTTGGAGTATTACATTGGACTCTTCTGACAATATTTATATCACTGATATTGGTGCACAATTGATTCGCAAAATTATGTCGAGTAGCGGAATAATTATTACTATTGCTGGAATTTACGACAATAGAGGATACAGTGGTGATTACATTGCAGCGACAAGCAGTGCATTGAATCTGCCAAGTTCAGTTGCGTTAGATGCAAATGGAAACTTTTATATAGCTGATAAAGGGAATAATTTAGTCCGATTTGTTAATGTATCCAGTGGCATCATGTCTAATGAAATTGGAAACTTTTATGAAGATGACATTTATTACAGCGGTGATGATGATAGTCATGCTAATAACGGCGATGATGATGGTAATAACGGTGATGATGATGGTGTTGATGATACCGGTTCATTGATATTGGGACTGATACTCGGCTTATTTTTACCACTTGGCGTTATTTATGGATGCTGTAGAAAATTCTGTACCTCAAACAATAATAATAATAATACTGTTTATGCAGAGAGTAGTCCTGCGCCAAAAGAACCTTCTGTCCCCAAACCATCAATCCCCGTACCTTCTGTCCCCAAGACTGAAATTATTTACAGTAAATACAAGACAGGAAAGTGTTGCGTCTGCGCCGTCGAACGTGAATCTTATTTGTGCAAAATTGGTCATTTCACTTGTTTTGAATGCTTGTTATTCTCCGGAATAATCAGTTATGAGCAGGGCACGAATAATGGCTTGAATATAATGTGTCCTGGAGTCATGGGAAATATAAACTGTAATCAGCACTGTGAAATATCCAACAATTTCATTCCACAATATCATTGTGGAATACTATCCAAGCAATACAATAGAGTGTTACAACAAACGAATGTTAAAAGCAGGTTAGTATTTAGTTCTGAAATAAAAAAAATTGAATGGCGTGAGATTTCTAGTCCTATTACTCTAATTGGTCAAGGCGCCTTTAGCTACGTGTTCAAAGCAGTGTATAATAAAAATGATGTGGCTATTAAACTACTCAAGAAATCCACCCTCAATAATCAGAATTACATAACCGGAGAATGTACTACTGAGTGTCGATAACCCTCCATTGATACGACTAACAGATTTTGGATTTTCGGTTACATTGGAGGCACCAGTAGTAATGTCAGGTGCTTCATCCACTGTTATGACAACAGTAAACATTGGCACTGCTGGCTACAAAGCACCAGAACTTATACCAAAGTGCTACGCCGATGATGATACTAATGATATACGTGATCCACATGCTACAAGAGAGCCCTTGGTATCTCCCAAACTAGAATTCTCTCGTAAGACGGATAGTTATGCTTTTGCCATTTTATGCTGGGAAGTATTGAATCCTAAAGGAGAGTATCCTTATGATTTGAATAAACCTGAAGTTTTGCACTATAGAAACGTGTTGACGAATAATTGGCGTCCGAAGATGGATAAACTGAGTAGTGAAATACCCAAGAGTATAGCGACCATGATTGAAACCTGCTGGTCTGTTGATCGAACAAAACGATTATCCGCATTAGAGTGCTACAATATTCTGGATCACGTGTACAGCTCCATGATGAGTATTGACTACGACATATTCTTTTCACACCGATGGGCTCAAAAAAATGTGCTTCAATATGTTAAGTACCACTTAACGGGTTGTAACTACAAGGTATGGTATGACGAAGTAGACATGGGTAATCACCTAGTCAACGAAATGAAAGGTGGTATCAACCACAGTAAAGTTGTTCTAGTTGCACTCAGTAAAAAATATTTAGAATCAAAAAATTGTAAATTTGAGCTGGAATATGCTAATAAAATCGGGAAACGTATAGTCACCATCTTGACAGAAAAGGAGCCGTGGACAGTGTGGACAGAGAAAGAGGGGAACGAATATCCGCATGCGAATGAATATATTTGTAGATTACAGGCTGCAAATGGCGCTTTGAGCGATACACTTGACTTTAGTGTAGTGATTGGTAGAAATGGTTGGAATGATCCTGATAAAATTGTTAATAATAGTCCATTGCTGAAAGAACTTGCGATTCAAGCAGATGACTTGGTGACACTACTTCAGCGAGGAGGAGGAGCAAGCAATGATAAATGTCTACCGTCGTATAACGATGTTGAAAAATATAGTCATGATGTGTGTTTACTTTCGTATTCAGCACGTCTTAGTAACGTTGCCCCTATTATTGAAACTATTCTTACTAACAGAAAATATCGCGTGGTAACGACTGGTATGAACAACGATTACGCTTGGCATAAGTATTGTATCCAGGACAGTAAAATAGTCGTTGTTCTATTAGAAAAGTCAATCAAAACTAATGCCGGTGCAATGTCTGATCTCAGTTATGCGGTGAATGGTATCGGTCGAACCGTTATCTCTCTAGTAACAGAAGATGGCAATAATTGCATGTCGTGGGCTCGAAAAGATGACCCCAATAGCACCTTGGATTTGTTTGAGTTGTGTCGGCTCGAAACATTTAAGTATGTCGACATCACTGATTTATGCGTGAGCTCTGATTGGGCTAGTGAAGCAGCACGTGTGAAAGCAGGGGAACTACTTAAGATTTTAGTGGGAGAAAAGTGTAATCCAAGTAATTAACGATTTACCAATAAGATGAAGGCAGAATTCGTCAGAGATTACGCACTACTGCGGCTATTTAGAGGCTCGTGTGTGATTAAATACAGTGTTTGGAATGCCGCATAATACGCGGCACTAACAATAGATAAAATAACTATGTAATACACTTAATTGTATATTTTTTATTGCTTGCGACTTGCGACAATACCATTTTTTACTAGTTTGTTGGCATGCATTTTAGTATTCGCATTACTAAGAGCCTTGGCCTTGCAGCTTGCAAACGGTGTGCGACCATACATGTTTCGAATACTCTCATCAGCTCCAGCATCAACCAGCAATTTTATTATAACGGTATTATTTTTTTCAACAGCCAAGTGTAGTGGTGTTTCACCGTATCTATCAACAACATTCACATTCGCTCCTGCATAAATAAGTGGGTAAGTACTACGTAGCAAGTGATGAAATAGATGCGACATACCCGCTGATAAAATCATTTTGAATATTTCAATATTCTTCTTTTCAATTGCTTGGTGTAGCAATGATGATCCCATTTGATCCATAACATTGACATCTGCTCCTGCATTAATAAGTAATCTTATTATATCTTTGTTGTTTTTTGTAATAGCCATGTGCATTGGAGTATATCCAAAATAATCCTTTGCATTCACAATTGCACCTATAAGTGAGTATGTAAGTAATTGAATAATATATAAGAAAAATAAAATGTACCTGCACGTGTTAATAGTTTACAAACATCATAATACCCATTCCAACTTGCGTAATGCAATAAGGTTGAACCATTTTCACCTTTTACGTTAACATCTGCACCTGCAACTAATAGTTGCTGAATAATACTTAAATTTTGTTTTGTACGAGTATAAATAGCTCGATGTAATGGTGAATTATTATTAAAATCAAGTTTGTTTACTTCAAATCCATAGTGAATTAGTAAGCGGACAATGTTTTCATATCCATGATCAATTGCTATACACAATGAGGGAATGAGTGAATAATTATATAGATATATCAATGTAAGTACGTACCTATGTACATTGCAGTATTGTCATAAAAATAATTTCGTTCTAATTCGATAGTATCCATTGAGTTTAAAAGAATTCGCAAATAATCTGCATTTCCGCTGCGGCAACAACTTAGTACACTCAAACTTCCTTCCTTCTTCTCGCTACTACTATCACTCATCTCAAATGTATCTTTATCTTTAACTTATTATATGAATTATTTACTTATTTACTTGTAGAGACACTTGCTTTCTGTTCAACGATGAAGTTAATTTACTAATTGTCTTGCAAGAATGATGCTATGTAATTAGGCACTCACGTACGTTCCCTACCTCGAGTTCGAGTTCAAGTTCGTCATCGGGTTTTGGATCCTGGTTAGGGAGGTAGCAACTACAGTAGAGCGAACACAATTCTAAGAAATAAGTAAATTGGAAATTATAAATTTTACAGAAACAACTATATTACTCTTGGATTTTGTAATGTTTTGTTAATCAAGTAATCTTACTCTACCATGATATTCCTCCAAAAATATTCTTGTTAATTAGGGATTAGTAATTTCTTACAAGTTTTCCAATTCGATTCATTCGACAAATAATATATCCACCAGTGACCAGAACTGAGTGATAGAATAATAAAATAAAATTTTGACCAAGTTAATTAGTTTGTAAGTTAGTACGGACGAAGTTAATGTTGCTGGTCTTGTTATTTTTTGCTCTATTTCTATTTCAGTATCCACACAACTCATTATGTAATGGTACCATTACCAATGAAGATGAATTGATAATTACCACAATATACAAACCAGTCAAATGTGAAATGGATGCAATTATTGGCAAGACTGTTAACATCAAGTACAAAGCGTACATCCATGAATCATCCATAAACGGTGTTGTTAACTCACTAGTTGATGCATCAAAAGGAATATTTAAGTACAGAGTCGGCAGTTCTAGTATGATTCCTGGCTGGAACCGAGGCATCGTAGGGATGTGTGTGGGTGAAAAGAGAGAAGTTGTTATTCCGCCGTCATTAGCTTATGGTCAAAAAGGTTCAGGAAAAAAAATACCACCAAACGCAACTTTGCGATTTGAAATTGAATTAGTTAGTGTATTTACAAAACCGAATAACGGACTGTTTAAAGAAATGGACAAAGATAGTGATAAATTTATTAGCTATGATGAGTATGTTTATTGGTTTGAAATTCAAAACAAAGAAGTTCCTCGAATGGGTTTTGAGAAACAAGATAAAAATTACGATTTACGCATTAGTTGGGATGAGTTTACTGGTCCAAAAGGGTACTCACCGGATGATTTATGAGCATTTTATTGAATTTATCGAGAGTTATCGTCCACATAGTAAACGATGTCAATGCAATATCGCATATGGTTTCATAAGCATTCATCGTGGTTTACGAGTTGCACGCAATCGTGCAAGGAAACGAATTGAACCAATCAGGGTCAGATGAATAGAGGCCCTTGTTTTATTTTAATAAAAGTTGCTCATAAATTTAAAAAAAAATAATAAATGACAACGTAAAATAAGATTTTGTAATTTCGTCCGTCAAAATATATTTATGGATAAATTATTTACACTTGCAACTTTGTCACTTTCTCAAACGCTTTGGATGTTTGAATATTATATCATCGTTCTTAATCATAGATTTTGTCGTGCAATTGGTACTTTAGCCATTACAGGAGTACCTCATCTAACGTTAACTCAAACATATAAATGTAACTGACAACCATATCTTACTAACTTATTTTCCGTCTAAACCTCTAACGGTGCTTATAGTAGTCTATTATATAGTACAAAACTGATTACTTCTATGTGGTGTGGACAATCGCTATTAATACCATAGCTACTATCCCCACCGGTACCGGTGAACAAAAATATTTTTAGAAATGAGGAAAGTTTGTGCATTCATTCGAGAGACTCAGTGAGTAAGCACAATGTACCTTCGATTATTGCATCGAATTCCGTCTTCTGTTGGAAGCATTCGGGCCACTCGTTGGGTTGCTAGTCAGGCGCTGAATGAGCAATTGATTATTACAAATAGTTGCGTGAAAAAACTAAAACAGCTACAACTAAAATCATCCGACAGGTATTTACGTAATATCTCACTTACTTGCTTATTCAATTATTTACTCACTTGCTTCAGTGGACTGTATTTACGAATAAGTGTAGAGTCAGGTGGCTGCTCGGGATTTCAATACGTGTTTTTAGTTGAAAATAAAACAATTTCACCGGAAGAAGATTTAGTATATAACAAAGATGGTAAACCGCTAACTAACTTTTTTACTTGCTCCGTTTCTTACTTATTCTTTTTTAATGATGTAGGGTGCAGTGTAGTAGTGGATAAAAGCAGTTATGAACTTATCAAAGGCGCAACGATTGACTACCAACAAGAAATGATCAAAAGCTCGTTTGCAGTTGTGAATAACCCCCAAAGTGAGAAAGCTTGTGGCTGTGGATCGTCATTTGCTGTCAAAAATTTCAGTCAAAATCCAGCATTAGATTAAGTTAGTGAGTTAGTGAGTAATTGTATACAATGTCATCTTGTTATATATTAATCCACATTAAATAATCTATGATTTATATCACTATCCTGTTCAATATCGTATCCTTCCATCTTCAAAACTTTGATTAAGTGTGTTTCTTTCCCTCTTGCGCTAGATTTATTTGGACATTTTACTGCCATGGCGCGAATAACGTACCCTTTTTTAGTATATCTTTCACGGTGAGACTGCAACCGTTGGTTAAAACTTTCTGTCTCGCCAACGTATAAGTGATCTGCTACATGTGGTGCGTCCTCCTTGTATATATGCAGAATATATAGACAACTACTACCTTCTAGCGATGCCGGTGGCGTGTGATCCGTGTTGACCACTACTGGTCCCGTTCTGGTCCCACCAATACGATCTAGTGTTGGAATTAATGACTCCAGAGAGTATTTGCGAATAGCTTTCACAATTTCAATATTTTTGTCATCGATTGGACTGGGTATTATCGTTGTAGGTACTATTTTCTCTTGTATTTTTTTTATTTTCTTGTTTATTACAACTTGTTTCGACCTGCAAGATGCATCAAACTCGCCACCTAACACTTCTGCGCGAGTAATAATATTTTTCGGAATCCCGTATAATTTCGCGGTTACCAACGACATGGAGTCGGTACAGGTGCCGTCCTCTAACTGATACGTCCATGTATAATCACCATTATCACTTTGATTGACTCCCATTTTTTTATTTTTGGTGTGATATAATTTTAATGGTAATTGAAATAATTCATGTAAATGCGTGGCAAAGATACCGGTTATATTCCGTTGATCAAGTGTTTCTAATAACGCACCGGCTAGTGCAGAACCATCTCTCGCGGACGTTCCTTTCCCTAACTCATCAATCATAACTAATGACTTGGATGTGCTATCACGCAGTACTACTCGCATGTCGTCCATTTCTAAGGCAAATGCACTTTTAGCTTCGGATGGTACATCATATGACGCTGTTCGTAAGAAAAAATTATCATAACGAGGGATTACAGCGGTATCACAAGGAACAAATAGACCACAATTACCAAGCAATGCCGTGACTAGTACGGAGCGCATTAGGGTGGACTTACCACTCATATTAGGCGCCGTTAATAAGAATATTCCGTCTAATTTAATATTATTTTTCTGCGCCATGTATCGCGACAACCAATAAGGAGTGAGTCCTGTTAGCTCTAATGGAGGAACACTGTTATTGTCAACGGGGTCGGCGATAGAGGAGAGTTTCCAACCCTTTTGCTTAGCAGCAACGGTATGGTATTGTGCTGCTTGTAACACTACCGCCCAGTGTGATGCTTGCTCTATTGGTACTAAATCTTGTAATAATTTACCACTTAACGAACGTAACGCGGAGGCTACAATACTTGGTGCTTTTTCAATAATTTCACAATAATTTTGAAGTGCGTCATTCACTCGCACGGTAGTGTACCGACGTAGAATAGGTTTATGATTTCGATCAATTGGATGAATATATTGAGTGGTTGCTGTGGTACTTGAAGGCTTCTCTTTCAAATGGATTGCGTTGTTCATGATGTCATGAACTACGTCAATTTCCTTGGGAAAATCTTCGTTTATTGCGTTTATCAGCTCAGTTTTTGCTAGCTCAATTTCTTGGTATAGTTTCTTGATAGCAGGGAAATCAACGGATACTAAACCACGAAATTCTTCTTCATTTCTTTTAAAAAATTCGGTAGGAATTCTATCCGTTGGATCTTGACTTGGTTTATCCTGTTCACTAGCCGTTGAGGAACACACTACACTATCGATGTTAGATATAACTTTGCGACAGCTATTTACTAGGGTGCGAGGATCCACACCAATACCACATTCATGACCAATAATGGAAAATAAATGAGGTGTTAGCTTCCTGTATTCATCTTGCATATGCTGTAGAGAGGCGCCTGAACATGGAAATGAATGAGCGTGTGAAGATACAAGGGAGGCGAAGTAGGTACCTGTGTACATGGCTTCTAATTGCTTCTTTTCCTCATTTGAGGCCAGCTCGGTGTTTGCTATGAGCAACATGGTCAATACGCCCTATGAGTGAGTGAGTAAACAAGTGAGGAAGCGATTGATTGGTTGGTTGGTGTAGAAGCAAACCTTGATATTGGTGCTGATGTCACGGAATAATGCAGCATTGCATTGCTTGGCATAAAGCAGACTAATAACCTTCCCTAATGGTACTGGATTGCATTTGGGAATAGGAACTTCATTGCTGTATAAACAGTTACATAATGATCTCATATCATCTGCTACTTTGTAAGGTGGTGGGTATAACAACCATCGCTTGAGGAACCGGGCGATGTACGCGTTATAAGTAGGTGGAAGTAATGAAGGAATCAATGCAGGAACATTTATATTGTCTAACAGTCCAATTTGAAGAGCCGTTGAGGTGTAGACTGGTCTTGGGCGATCATTACGGCTACCATCATAATTGCGCTGTTTTATTCGGAATTCGCTGATATCAAACTCAAATACGCGACTTAATCGTCGTAATACTTGCGATGGAAACTCTACCTATGAGTGAGTGTAAAAGGTAACGAGTTAAACATTGAGTCAGTTACTAAATGAATGAGCACCTCATCAATACCGACTATAGCCTCTCGATGTGATGGTAAGAAAGAGGGGTCACGCATGCTATTAATGTTGGTAACAAAAATTGGTTCCATAGCCCCAGTGCTAGCAAGAATCATACGCACACCTATAAACATCACAACGGCTTAGCTAATATCACATGAATGAGTGCAGTACAAGTAAATACCTTCTTCCGTCAATCGATCGGATATAATAACACTTTTTTCATCTATATATATTTCACACAAATTATATCCGTTGGTAGTACCGATAATGCCTATTGCTGGTCTATTTTCATGGTATTCAATATCATCCGTTCGAAGACACAAGTCATACGTATAGGTGCTCGACCCTTTGTAAATGAATAAGCGAGCGAGCGGGTGAATGAGTGAATGAGTGAGTGAGTACCTGGTGATACTATTTGCGTCAGAGCTCGATGCTTGATCTTGGTCGTAATTTTGCTAGGACCTTTATCTGAGTCAACATCAGTAATTTCTTCATAGATAGCGACGGATAAGCCAACGGATGTCAGGTTATCTAGTGTCGCCTGTATATTCTTCACCGGCATTCCGGCCTTGCACTTGCCACCCATAGGGTTCAACCCGCAGTAGGCAACAAGCATAAGTGCGTCGACACCATAGGTCTCATAAAATTCACCAGATCGTATAAGAATTATTTTATCGGGATATTTCTTTTTTTGTTCTATTGTATAATCAAGTAGCGTTCCTTTTTTTGCTGGTCCTGTGGGTGATTCGTACCCTACGAAGCGAACGAGTAAGTAAGAAAGGATGGAATTGCATGAAGGAGTTTCATACCTAATGGATTATCTGGAATCAATTGTGATATTAAATTTTTCGCAATATTGCGATCAATTTTACTTAATTGATCCATCCAATACGGCGTTATCCGGCTATTGGGAACTTGCAAATGTGATAAATTGAGATTATTGGTGTCATTATTATTAGTTGGATGCAAAAAGTCTAAGGTGATATCAGACAAGATTGGCTCACTACCAGATGCCCCAAGAGATAATTGACGATGATACTGTTGCGCTAAAGGAATAAATAAATCAGTAAATAAGTAAGTGTAAATGAGTACGATTGTGAATAATAAAAAATGAGTACCAAATCTATCGCCAGGTCCAGTCCTATATTTACTTATTACTCTAGATAATAATACAGGCTTTCTTGAGCGTGAATACAGCGCCTTTGAGGCAACGATGACGTGACCCAGCATCAACACGGCGAGCCAGTGCATCCAATCAGGACAAAACTCGCTCGCTAGCTTTTCACTAGGTATAGTATTTCCAAAAAAAGGGATTAGACACGAATGTAAACAGACGTATTCTAAATCTGTAGTATACAGACAAATGAATGGATTATTATTAGAACAAGATTGTAACCATAAGCTTGTAACAGCAATAACTATAATTATTAATTCCTCGGTATTACAATGATATGGCTTAAATTAATTGCTGAAAGTATTAAATTTACGCGCACATTTCAGTACTGTGTGTGAGAGATAAGGAGAGTTATTAGTACAATATATTATTTGGTGGTTATATTATTCGTTGTATTCTTTAGGTTAATTTAATCAAAGTACCGGTGCGATTTAAAAAAACAAAAACATGTCTACCGAAAAAAAATAACGAGAGAAATGGGAGACGACCAACAAAGCGCGGGAGAGTTAAGGCAACGATATGCTCGCAACGGAACTGCGAAGGATGACGAGTTGACCGCGTCACAGCTGCGATCTCGGCACGGGATACCGAAGAACAGTAGCGGTAAGGCTCGTCAATTACTATAATTATGCATTCTTATTCTTGTTATCACAATTACTCGCCATAACTTGCCATTACTCGCTATTACACACTTAACCCTCGCTATAACTCGATATAAATCGATGTTAATATTGCAGTCGCTAATTATGTTTTATTAACTTAAACATCACATGACTATTATTACGTATTGATTTATTAATTCTCATTCATAATTAGATTTCTCTACTAAATATGGCAGTGAAAAGAATAGTAAACAGTTGGTTATAATTGTTGGTGCGGTCATCGCCGTGTTGCTTATTGTCGCTTTTATATATACTAATTTCATACAAAAAAATAATATTAGTGTTTAAATGATGCCATTGGGCTATCTCACCACCGACTCAATCACCTTGTGCTATCTGTATATCCATAATTTATTGTTAACTATGTCTTCCCTCCCGTATTAGTCTATAGATTGCATTTTTTTCTTTTGCATGGTATCCATTGAAACCATCGGAGCAGACTAATTTGCATTATTATCAAATAGTACTCAACAAAACTATTCTCTTATCTTTTTGTCAAATCAATTTGTTAAGTGAATACGTGTTACTTTAATAATGGAGTGAATAAAGTTTGGTCGATACGTACCGTACGACGATGGTGCCGCTTCAACATGGACTTCCAGATGACTCAACAAATCCTGGAATTTTTAATAAAAATACCATAATAAGGAATTTGGCACTTACTTAGAGAGTAAATAAAATGTTTTTTTTCGCGTGAGTTGCAGAAAATGAACTTGGATGTGCTCAACCACCACCTGCGCTCAATTTGCTCCATTCTGGACTTCGACATTGCCGAGTTATGGGTGGCTGAACCAAGTGGAATACAAATGGATAGTGATGATAGGTTGGTTTTCATTCACTCACTCATTCATTGATTCATTCATTCAATTACTACTCTTGGTTATTTACTATCGCTCGCGTCACTTTCATATTCATTATTCGTTTAGTCGACTTACTCACTTATAATTTATTTACTCCCATTATTTTCCTTGAGAATATTCATTTATTTGCGTGTCTATTCATCAAAACATCCACTTACACAATCCTATACTCATGTAAAAAAATTAGTTACTTACCCACTCACTCACTAGTGCTACAAATGGTAAATCTGCTATCAAGACCAAGTATATTCAGTTGTACACGTCACCAACGTACAATGATTACTACTCTTTATTGATCAAACCACATTCAACATATGGAAACACCGATGAAGATGATGGTAATAGTGAGAATAAGAGATCAGATGATGAAATACACATTTTTTCACCGATTATATGTCGAGGTAATTACTGTATACATACCATGGTATAATTTCACTCACTCACTCACTTATTCTTCTAGGTGTATGCGATGGTGGTCAAATTGTGTGGACGAACACAAGAGTGAAGCAAGGCGGACTTATTAATCGTCCTGATTTACCTTTGAATACAGCAATTGGTGTTCCTATTTGCTCATTTGGAAATGACATATTCATCGCCGTATTATACGCAGTCAAGTCTATTCCCATGACACCTAATGCAGTTGAAATCCTGTGTAATATTGTCAATGCTATAACTACGTGTGATATCCATGCTATTAAACCTGTTCATTTGTTAAAAGATTTCCCTGTTACTGCTGCCAAAACAGAACAATATGTTGGTGTTTGGGATATGGCAGAGTTAATAACTACGTATTCGCGTGATATTGCATTTCATTCACTACCAATTGGCAAGTTGCAAGCATTTTATGACTACCAAGAATTGAATTGTTTAAAGGAGGTATGTAGTCGTGACCGAAGTGATAGTATAAGCAGCACCAATTGGAAAGATTCGTGTGACTCGACTGATAATGATACTATTTCAAGAAGTACGTCGGTAGAGGCATTAATTTCATTGAAACATTCAACTGCCGCAAAAAATAATGAATTAGTTGGTAAATTATTCACTCATTCACTCACTCATTCATTCATTCATTCACTCACTCACTCACTCACTCACTCACTCACTCACTCACTCACTCACTCACTCAGGCGGTTTTATGATATCTCGAAATAATGATGTCATCATCGACGGCTACATTGACAACCATCCAAAGCAATTCTATGTTGATGCCAGACGTAGTTATTCCTTAAACAAATCCCGTTTTCATGAGTTCATGGTGTCTATCATTGGAATGACCTTCTTTGACGTCATTGAATTATGCTTCGTGTCTGATGCAACCAAAATGGTATCCGTTGTGTCGTCGGTATTCCGAGACCAGGCACTTGCCGGATGGTATCTTCATTCACTATCTCATTGACTCATTCGTTTGATTCATTTTAATTCCAATTTAGGTGTGAGTTTAGTAAGCGAATACACTTTGATAAAGGCATTGATGTACCAGGTCAAGTGTATGCCACGTCACAACCGTATTGGGACATTAAATACAATAATAACGACTATAATGACAGCAGTAACCCCCGAGCAACAATGGCGGAAAAGTTTGGATTATGCTCCGCATTAGGCATTCCATTACCGGGAAATAATGAAACGGCTGGAATTTTATGTTTATATTCCAAGAAATCCATGGAAGTAGATCCGTTACTAACAACATTAATACAAAAAGCAATGATGATGTTGTCAGCAAGTGAGTTGGATACGTCAGTATTGGAATATATTGACGTGGACAATTTAGCGGGTAACGCAATACCAAGTGTGACAGTCATTCCCAGCTCCCAACAGTCGTATTCTTGTGTGTCTAAAACGGCTCCTGATTTTGTGTTCAAAGTGAATTTAATGGGTTCATTGGCTCGTTCATCTATCAAGAATAATAGCGAGTCAGAGGCGGGTCTGAGCAGCTCTCAGTATTGCAAAGTAACTAATACGGACCCTCGCAATGACGCACCAAAACAGAAATTATATGATTCCAGTGGCGGTTACAGTAGCTATGAATCGTTGATGTCGTTAGAGAGTGGTACAGGTCATCAAGCGCTTGCTGGGTCACAAAATGGAATCATTAAATCAAAAGGTGAATCGTCTTCAGCATTGCGTAAATGTACCCATGAAGGATGTGTGAAGCTGTCGCAAGGAACCACACTTTATTGTATTGCTCATGGTGGAGGTCGCCGTTGTACATTCCCTAACTGCAATAAAGGTGCTCGGGGTAAGCTCTACTGTTCCAAACATGGTGGTGGTAAACGATGCATTGCTAACAATTGTACCAAGTCAGCAGTTGGTGGGTCTAACTATTGCACGACTCACGGAGGTGGGAGGCGATGTCTTTTCGATGGTTGTACTAAGTCCGCTCAATCATCAACGACTTTCTGTGTTAAACATGGTGGTGGACGATTATGTCAAGTAGAAAACTGTTGTAAATGTGCACGTGGAAAGACTGATTTCTGTGCATCGCATGGTGCACAATTGATGAAAGGAGTCACAAACTTAAAGCGTAAAGCGAGTGATACTGTGGTGGATGGAAGTACGCCTTCGTCGCCAAACGAGGCCATGAAAAGGCAAAAATAAATAATAATAATTGTGTTAATATGTGTGTGGTATCTATAGTGCGTGTGGCTGATCGTGCCCGATACGGGAGTCAGTTAGTACATCCTTGGTGTTGAGTAAAGCAAATGTGCGTGTGAAATGTAATCATTAAAAATATAACATAAATACATAAAACTAATTTCACTATATTTCAAACAAGGCTGGTGCGTGGCTAGCGCCTGTACCACTGCCATTAGTATCACCTACACTGCTACTTACATCAAATGATTGAATGAAACTACTGTCATCAAACGGGATCCCATTGTCGTGTACCACACTCAACAGCCTAGTGATGATGCGCTGTTGCTTCTTGATTAGATCGTCCTTCTCAACACTTGACATGTCGTCTGTGTTACCATTAAGGACTGGGGCTACCTGATTATTTCCCGAGGCTTCACGCGATGCCTTGCGGTACGCGGATTCCCAGAAGTCGTCGCATGTGGCAATGGCGGGTAGTTCCATGTCGAAGGATTTCACTGGCACCACATTATGCTGCAGAGTGAGACCATTGTCATACAAGTATCTGGAATATGTATCAGGTATACTCACCATGGAAGGCAACGTGGTCCAACGGAAATAATAATCAGTCCAAAGAGTAACATTTCGTAATAATTGGGTCAAAGGAGGCAACAGAACACTAGTCGTTGGTGTGTGCTCTAGATTAGGGTTCAAATATAATGGATTCGTTAATGCTCCACGATTATAATGTAAATATGTCCATATATCCAAGGTACGTTGACGTGCATTGCAAGAATCACGTTCATAATCGGAATTGAACAAGAATGTGCCAAAGCGACAGGAGTAGATATGGTCAGCAAGGGTAATAAGGTAACGGCTGTTATACTCAAAGTAATGGGGGTATTGGTGCATTAATTGCCACACACAATCCAGGAATTGTAAGAAAACTGGCGACGTTTGATCATCTTGACGTGATGCTTTGTCTTGCCCGTGGGCGCAACGTAACTGGAAGGGATGTCCAAATGAGCACCATTCCTTCTCGATTAACACTTTAAAACCATCAAATGTGCGATAAAATGGATCCAATAATAGCTGTGCGAAGGCTGTTACTTGTGCGGTTCTGTCCCAACCATGTGAGCAGTGCACGAGTACTGGCATCCCTCGACGAATAAAGCAAGCGGTATCGTACGATGCCTAACGAACGAGCAAGCAAGTGAGTAAGTGAGTGAGTGTGTAAGTGAGTGAGTAAGCAAGTGAACCTTAATAATAAGGCGCACATGGGATAACCACTGTGTATCTTCTACTTGTTTACTGAAATTTGTGTCATTGGATGCATTGGAGCCCAACAGCAGCGCCACTAGACTACGATACGAGTCGCGCATGGTGTGTATATTTCCAATGTTATAGAAATCTAATCTGCAATTAGGGTAATTAGTCTGGGATTCATAACCAGCACCTTGAAGAGAGTGAATGAGTTAGCACTGAATAAAAATAAATTGAGGGATGATGTACCAGCTGCTCGATTCGCTACTGCACTTGACTTTGGACGACAATCAACAATGTGCAAAATAGGATCGGCGACAACCTTCTTAATCCCTAATGGAGTTACTTTTACACTGCAAGAATAAGTGAGTGAGTGAGTGAGTGAGTGAGTGAGTGAGTGAGTGAGTGAGTGAGCGAATACTAATGAAGCATTTAAGCGTGGCATACCTGCAGGATTTGGCAATAATATCTAGAAATTTCTCGTCTTGGAAATTGGATCCTGATACACCCGCTTTTGGTTGCGCCGAACGCCATATAGTCGCACCACTTTCTTTATCACCCCAACAAAGTATAGGTAGCCGTTGACCATATCTAAAATTTGCAACAGCAACAATCTCATCTGAGATAATCAAGTGAATAAATGAGTAAACAAACGAGGAAGCTAACGATGAATGAGTGAGTACCGTCGGATAGTATCCTTGGAATAACGAAGACCTGCGGATACGTGTTACACACCCGATAATCACAATTAATACTCGATAATTTCCACGACGAAAGCTCCCCATTCGCTTTAACATCGGTTATACCGAGTCTAGAGAATTCTTGCACTGGATCGTACTGTTCTACCTGCGTCAAGTATAACGGTTCACTTGGTAATGAATGTGAAAATGCAAATAAATGACGTAAATTATTAGGAAATGAGTACGCACACATCACAGAAATAGCTTTTTCAATTTCATAATCCCCCGTGGAAGTCAACGCCGAGCTTTTAATAGTTATGCGATGGATGCGGGGATCTTTACACGTTATTAATATGGTAATTCCACTAATTGAATGACGTAGTTAGTAATAGAATGAGTAAGTGAGTAAAGAGTACTTACCTCGTTCTTACATCTTTACTTCTTCGTTCCTTTTCTACTTTGTCAATGCAAGCTAATGGCACATTCAACCACGTATATACCGAAGGATTTGTCTGAGCTAAATTAGCCATTTGAGATGGTGATGGTATAAAACACACGCGATAATTGGTCATGAATAATGTTCCAGAGATCAAACGAGATGGTAACAACTGTGCATAAGAGTCCTGTAAACTCATCAATTTAAACTCACCTGAGTAAGTAGAAAAAAAATATCAAATCAATAAGAAAATGAGTGAGTAAGTGAGTACCAGTTAACAATTTTGGTTCATTATTTTCATCAAGGCGAACTGCATCAGATGAATCTGACAAACCTTTTGGGCTATTATTACTCGAATTATCGGCAGCATTCAACTGCTCGTTAGTGGAGCATAAATCAGGGTTACTGTCACTATTACCACCACTCATTTTCCATGTTCTAGGCTGGTCATATTCAGTCGTGGTGCTACTGCTATTACTATTACCTGAAAGAGTGAGAGAGTAAGTTTGTGTGTAAGATAGTAAACGAGTAAGTGAATGTGTGATGAGGAGTATGTGTTTGTGAGCGAGTACTATTGAATCCAGCGAATGCCATCGCGGTTGATAATCCCTCAGACAATACATCATATGCTACACTACTTGCTTCATTAATATATTCTTTCGTTGCGTTTAATTTTTTTTGATATTTTTCTAAATCAATTTCTTCAAACTCTTCTTTATTACTAGTTGCTTCAACATGAGTAAATAATGTAGACGAGGTAGTTCCACTTGACGTAGTTGATGATTTTGTTGTTACTGTTGGTTCAACTGGAATTGACGCAAAAAAACTTAATGGATCTAAATCTCCCTCTTCTTTGATGGCAGAAGTCCGTTGCACAGACGTGAAGCCTTGTGGTCGTCCAGGAGTCGCCATTATATTATATCAAACTATGAAAATTTCCTCTTCAAGTACTTTCAACTTCAATAAATGTCCCAATAACCACCACGATAGATGAAAAAAAACACAATTGCAACAGAAAGCGATTCTGTAGCAAGGAAAAGCGTCCAGAGAATTGAGTAAAACGCAATTCAACTCGAACACTAAATTCCTCACGTATGGTCGATTACCTTTTTTTATACAATACCGGTACACACCGGTACCCTGGATAAAATTTTAAATGAAGAAAATTATTATCAATTTAGAATGCGCGTAATTCGCAGTCGTTATTTTATCCTAATCGCTTCCTTAATCATTTCGTTTTGCATATTTCTTCAAATAGTTAGTTCCGCCGGTACGTTGGAAAAATAGGAATGAGTGAGTGAAAATTTTTACTTTTTTATGTCGAACAAACTAAGAAATAAACTAAGTAATTTTTTGACGTCCAAATCGAACAAGGCGAAGAAAAGAATCGCGTTTGCAATGTCGGAAGCACAACGGATTGTTGACGAGCAAGATAAAGAGAAAAAAATAAAAAATCAAGAAGTTTTGGGAAATAAAATGATGAGTAAAGATGGTGCAAATGAGAGTCCAAAAGGTTATTTACTCGCTTCTATACGAATTAATTAATTCATTAGTTTATTTACTCGTTAACTTAATCTTTAAAGAAGAGAATTATTACGAAGAGGATATGATTTTCTCAATGAAAAAGCCAAAAGACGCGCTTGATGGATTCAGTAAAGGAGCTGGAAACTTCTTCAAAGGTGTTGCTGGAGGCGCTGCATTATTAGTAGCTGCTCCTATTCAAGGTATGTCAATTACTTTCTTACTCATTCACTATATCTCACACACACTCATACTTTCTAAGGTGCGATTGAAGGAAAAAAGGATGGTGGTGGTAGTTGGGGTGCATTTAAAGGAGGAATGATTGGTTTAGGCAAAGGAATAGCCGGTGGTACTGCGTTAGCATTAGGTATTCTCTCATTTACTTTCTAACTTGCTCTCTAATTCACCATTTACTGTGTTTGTTAGGCGGTGCTGTTACTGGTGTTATGCAAATGGGTAGAGGAGCATATCATACCCCAGGTGCAATGAACGCGAAGAAATTAGGTTCTTAAACACTTGCTCCTTCAATCCTTCACTCACTGACTAACTCATATTTACTTACTCAGGAAAAGATTGGGACGAGGAAAAAGGTGAATGGATATTATATGACTTGAAAAATGATGCAAATTTATATTTATCCATGACGGATGAACAGTATATTGAAGGATTGAAAGCTAAATTTAAGATAACCGATGACGAGGCTCCTGCGAGTAACAATAACACTGACTCCTCCTCAAAGAATTTACCTCGTCGAGAAGTGCGTGATATGGGCTTATACGATACACTAGGTGATTTACTACCACTCAATGTACTCACTCACTCACTCACTCACTCATTAAATCAAATAACCAGGTGTTGAAGCAAACGCAACTCCCGCGGAAATAAAGAAAGCATATTATATGAAGGCTCGTCAATCCCATCCAGATCGACACCCTGATGATCCCGAAGCACATAGTAAATTTCAAAAAATAGGTGAAGCATATCAAATACTATCTGATCCAAAATT
>JACCDO010343359.1_pt1 | contig 19626 bp, 13 predicted proteins | sample 7446101 | NCBI WGS metagenome assembly JACCDO01 (sample SAMN15323440, study PRJNA562643) | freshwater metagenome | isolation source: river surface water | place: USA:Blue River Watershed | collected 2017-08-16 | reverse complement strand
CGCTCTTCATGCGTCTTCTGCATTGCTACTAACTTCTTTTCTAACAACAAACCACGGAAGGAACTCTTCTGCTTCACATCAAACACAGATGCTTGTAGGTTGTCCCTCAACTCATCTCTTTCACGCTGCAAGTCAGCAAACCGTTGTAACAAGGTCTCGTATTCCCACGACACATTCGACTGCCCTCCCTCTACCAGTGCTAATGCCGCTTTGATTTTCTTCATACTTGCTTTTTCCTTCTTATACTCTTCATATTCACCGCGTAACCGAACCAAATCGTCTTGCATACGTTTCAATGGAGCAACTAGTTTCTTATTTTCATTCATTTTCTCGGTCAGTCGCACCTGATCCTTCCTCTCCTCAGCCTCGAGCTCCTTCACTTCCTCTTTCAGGGACTTGATTAAGTCCAAATTATTGTGTGTGATGTCATTGTAATAAGTCTTGATGTCAGCAAATACCTTGGCGTGCTCCGCTAGCAGCTCCTCCACCATGTGATGCTTCTGGTCCTCGATAACTTTGATCTCATCCTTGCGCCGTTTGTCCAATGATTCCCTCGTCTTTTTCATTCGTGAATCATATGTTTTGGTAATTTCTGTGGCTTTTCTTTCAAATTCATGTCGTAATGCTGTTATTTTTTGATCTAATTCCCTTTTTAATCCACGTATGTATTCTTCATGCGATGTTTCAATCTCTTTCAATGCATGACTAAGTGTTCTTCTATCATCTTTTACACCTAATTCAGCTTCATATCCATCATCTTGAGCAAGTTTCAATGCTAATTCTGTTTCAGTTTTCTTCTTACTTATTTCATTCTGGTGTTCATATAACAAATGCTTTAATCGTTGCTTATATATCTTTATTTCAACTTGATGCTTTTCTTCTAAATCTTGAAATTGACGTTCTTTGTTACGATATAAACTTCTTACATCTTCTAATTTCTTCTTTTCAACGATCCAAAAGTAGTTTAATCTCTCTCTTTGCTGCTGAAATTCATTGAAATCGTGCTCTTCTTTCTTATTTAATTTATGCAAGCGATCTGCTTCGACTTTTAACTGTTTCCATTCTATCTGATCTGGAGTCTCTGGTTCTTCTACTTCTGCCTTCTTCTTGGGTCCCATATTTTCTGATAACTTCTAAGCCACACAAATACACTGTTGACCTAGTCTACAGGGACACGCACCAAACACGGAGGAAGGGAGAATCGGAAGGGAAGAAAAACCGTTTTTTCTAAAAAAACCACACCCTCTGACTTGTACCGGTTTTAGCGAAGCAGTTTTTCTTATTCAAAGGAAGGAAGATGCACGGAGGCATCGACGAATACCAGGCATCTGGGCCTGCGTTGGGCATGTTTGCTACGGCGTACACTGTGCCCTTCAATGCGCAGACGGTGCTGGAAACTTTTGATCTTCAAGCACCTGGTTCCTCGACATCATCGCTACTTTCAGGTATATTGCTATATAATGAAAGATATTACCGTAAATTTACTCATGAACTCACTTACTAGGTGGTCAACCATTGAAAAAAGGTCGTGAAGATTTCTCAAGCAAAGGGAGCTTATCATATATATCATTAGGCCATCATAAGAATAAAGACGCAGCAAGAGCAAATGAGAGTATGCGATTTAAGGAAAGCTTTTTAACTCATTCGGATTCACAACATCTACAAAACACACTTGGAGGATCCTATATGTTTAGAGATGAATCTGGATTAAATGCAACTAAATTTGGTATTGGTTTTACAAGAAGATTAGAAAATAATATATTCAATCCTGCGAAGGAAGAGTTGATGCAGCGTCAACAAGAAGTTCAACAAAGATCAATGAACTTGAATCAGCATAGATTAGATTCCCTAAAGAAACTAGATGCAAGGACTGGTTTCAATATAATTACTGGCAGTTTGAAAGGTGATGGTCCAGGCAAAGTGAAAGTTGAAGGAAAAAGGAAATGTCCAACAGATTTAGCACCAGAAACGATACGTAACGGTCAAATACAACTACGTGACTCAATGCTGAAGTTCTATGCGCCGCAAGCATCGGGGCATCGTGCACACTTCCGCCAAAAGGTACTGTTGGAAGAGGGGATCAAGGATCAGCGATTCTCATCGGTGATACAGCAAGGAAAGAAGGATATATTCTCATATGGTATTGAAGACAACTTTGCTAAAAGCCAGTATCAAGAGAATAACGAAATCACAAAGCGAGGATTGTTTGAAGTGAAAATCCCGGGAAAATACACGCCACGGAAACAACCATTCAATCCATCCGGTTACAAGGCGATTGTGGACCGTTGGACCTCGGATATTAAGGGAGCATTTAAACCAGACCACGGACTGCCAGATAGGAGCACGGTGGAACTGTCGCACCATTAAATATAGTATGAATTAGTGTAAATAATAACCTCGAAGCTACTTCCACACCCAAAAAGAGGAGCATGCGGCCCTGAGATGTTGACAAATCACTTCACTTTACCATTTTGGGTAAACGGGTGCATTGAATGAGTGATTCCGATGAAGAAGGTCCATCTCCCAATTGGGAATTGTTAAAAGAGACTTTGAGTCCGTCAGCTTACGCTGAGTTACGATCTCACCTTGATAATACTGCTGATTCCAAGAAGAATAACACATTATTGAATCGCCAAGAGGAGGTCATGCTCAATTCGGTGTTCAAAGAGCAATCATATTGGAATCAACGCTTTATGGAAGAGGAGGAGTATGATTGGTTAGTCACGACGAGTCAGATATCGGAGTACATACTACCGTACATAAATATGAATGATAGGATATTAGTAGTTGGATGTGGTAATTCATCATTCTCGGTGGAACTATATAATATGGGGTATAAAAACATTGTAAATATAGATTTTAGTGACGTTTTAATAAATAAAATGAAAGAAAAATACCAAAACTTGCCCGAGATGCAATGGCTGGTAATGGATATGATGGATCTGTCAGCATTCAAGGACGGGGAGTTTGACTGCGTGATAGACAAGGCGTCCATGGATGCGCTAGTCACAGATGAAGGCGACGTGTGGCACCCAAGTGAGTCAGCTGTTCTTAGCGTTGATAAATACCTCAAAGAGGTGTCAAGAGTCTTAGGTGATCACAAATATTTCTTGCAAATCACTTTTAGTCAACCACATTTTAGAACTAAATACTTGATGGGTCTTCGCAGCCCAGCTGCTACTGCTGTAGACGCGTCCCCCTACCAGAGTGCCACTGGCTACGCTCCCATGTTCCAATGGAATGTGGAGTACAACACAGTAACTATCGAAAAAGGTTCTTTTGATAACTTTATTTATATAATGCGGAAAGAACCGCGCAATAACTAATTAGATACAGTAAAAACACTTCTAACCATTGTATTCCATGTACATCGTGCCATCCGCGCCCGACAGCGCACTCATATTGCCTACTCTTCTCACTACTGCGGCACTAGCAACAGGTGGTTTATCATCATCATCATCATCAAAATCACCAGTTCTTGCTCTTTCCACAGCTTTTCTATCCGCCTCGTCATACTCAGCCAGCTCCCTGCGGTCGTAGTGCAGGATGTTATTCAGCAGCCTCACCTCCGGCACCTTGTCGTGTAAAGGAAGCAATTTACTCGTTTCATCAGCTAAATCAGCTAATTTTTGTTCAATTTTGAAGGTATAACCTTGATCGATGAGGTACTGCTGGCGCTTCATCGCGTAGTACATCTCCTTCGTGTCTGTGCTCACTAACGAGTAGAAAAACGCATTAAATCCTCCACTTGGGTTAGGTTTTGGACGTAATATACGCCCAAGACGTTGTGCTTCTTGACGTTTTGAACCAAAATGAGAGGAGATTTGCAAGACTACGTTGGCTTCCGGGATATCCAGCGCGGTGTCGCCGACCTTGGACAAGCCGATGATGTTGCAGTACTGTGTGTCCTTGAACAGCCCCAAGTATGCACGTCGCTCATCCTCTTTCGTCCCACCGTATATATAGGGCACGTCAATCCCTATTTGCTTGTATGCCTCGCAGTATATCTTTAGAACCATGACGTCGTCGCAAAATATAATGATTTTATGCCCACGTTTGAGGTGTTCTTGCACTAGGTACTCACAAGCTCTAATTTTGGAGGGATTTAACAGGTATAACATTTGCTGGATGCGACTGTGACTCTCGGCTCCCAGATTAATGTATTCAGCGTAGAAATGCTTCGTCATTGGGCACCACACCTCCACGCACTGCGCCTTGGCGAGGTATCCTTGATTCGTCAAATCAATCCAGTTGGCTTCATACAACTTGGGACCCACCAAGAAGTGTAAATCCTTAATCTTTTCATCTTCACGCACTAATGTGGCAGTTAGTCCTAGCTTGCAATGCGCGTTAACTAGCTCCAAAACTCTACTAAACTTCTCTGCTGGCGCAACATGCACCTCATCGAGGATGATAAGGCCCCACTCCCGGGATTTTATTGATTGCAACATAATTTCTGCTGTTTCTGAGCGGCGACCGCCGTAACACAACATGGCGTAGGTGGTGATGACGATGCACGCCTTAGTCTTGGGTGGCAACTCCCTGTCTTCTCTATTCTTGTTCTCACTAGTGAACTTCTTGATACAATCCTCATTGATCGTTGTCCAACGCTTGAACTCCTCCTTCCATTGGTTCACACTCGTGTTGTTGATGCACATTATCACCACTGATCGTTTGATAGTCGTGGCAGCTACAACACCCGTCAAGCTTTTCCCTGCACCACAAGGTAGTACAATGATCCCGGACCGCGCGCGGCCGTTGCCAAACATCTTGTTCAACGAGCGCTCTTGGTACGGTCTGATGGCGGTGATCGGCTTCAAATCCATCAATAATTTAGGGTTTTTGTTGTCAACTTTGAAGTCGTACTCCTCTAATAACGGATAGAACGACTCCTCCTTCGCACATTTCTTTACTAATTGCACTCTACTTCGGGCTACTTTGAAGGAGTGCACGGTTTTTACTTTCATTATTGGTGCAGCTGACACTACTACCGCATCCGAATGCAGCTCATCATCTACAACATCCTCGTCATCCGCACTATCAGTATCATCGTCGATGCCTATATTGGGCATCAAGTTGCGCTGATCTTCTTCTTGCACAGATGATAACAAGAACTCTGTCCCTGCAGCAGCTCCTTCATCGGTAGTACCAGCTGTGTTTGATGTGGCAGTACTATGAATTGTATCCTCTATAAGTGCCCTTGAATGAGCATCCTTGATAGTTGGATTGCGTAGTAATTCCCTTAATACCTCGGGATATTGGGACTCCACATAGAAAGTGTTGTCTTTTAGCACCAACTTTGCTTTACCGAATGTCTGCGTGCAATCTTGAATGTATTGAACGACTTCACTCGGTAGCTCTGTCTTACAAAATATATTTAAATGTTTTATGATAAAATCAGTTGTTTTAGTAATAGAGGATGCAAACAAGCTATCTCTAGTGAGGCGATAAGTGTGCACGAACTCGGGTCTGGTCTCTGGCTCGGCAATATCAATCACAAAATCATAAGCTTTGTCATAGAACTCGGAGTATGCCTCTAATACGATAATATTATTGGGTGCTACCCAGATCGGTCTCTTTTGATGATCTGCTTTGATTTTTAATCCAGTATAGTCCAAACAACTACCCTCAAGCTCGGCATCAACATCAACATCATCATCGTCATATTCATTTGCAATTGCTTTTGATTTAGCGATTGCAGATTTCACATTTCTCTTATTTGTTCTATTGTTTTTCTTTGCTTTTTTCTTCCCTCTGTCATTCGGATCATATGTATCATCAGCTACATCATCAGCATCACCCACTGCATCATAATCATACTCATAATCAGCGCTCCTCTTCGACATTTTTTCTGGTATTACAATTTGCAAATTATTGCTTGGCGACATACCGGTGAAGCTGAAGCCAGTTGAAACCTTTCAAACAGTTAGTAGCAGCCAGACTCCTCCCGACTCTCCTTTCTCTCGCTGGTTTCCTAGTCAGGCTTCGAGTTTCCCGATGCTCTAAGTGCACGAACAGTTATTGACTGCCGGTACCCCATTTACATTGTAGAAATAATGCGCGCTGCAGTAGCTAGAGTTGGTGGTTGATAATAGCAGCAGCAGAAGCCGAAGCATTACTTATAGGTGCTTATAGTTACAATAGTTGTCATAAAATAGACCTCGCCTGCCGGTCCACTAGAGTTTGGTCCTCATCTTCTCCAGCTGAAGAGCCGTTGAGTTATTCTGATTTGTTCTCTCAAATTTCATATTCAAACTTCGGTCTAACCGCAGCCTTTCCTTTAGCAAGATAGGAAGCGTGCGGATGGTGCACAGAGTGGAGTTCTTGATGACTAAACTATCCGTTCCCACACGGTAGAAGATAGGGCATGTGATGTACGACACTTTCTCATGACGCTGGTTAATGCATGTGATATCGATGAGACCCAAGATATTCTTATCAGGGACTTGCACCTTGAACTTCACGCTTACTGGACGTGTGAATCCTGCTATCAATCGGGATGGGAATGTGCTAACTCGAGAATTATCCGAGTCTAAGTGCTTACACGTTACATCCACCCGCAGGTCGTCATTCGTTTTATTGGTTATATGTAGTTTCACCACGCACTGCGCGCCTATTGGCAGGCAACCCATGTCTATAAACGGTCCCTCCGAGCAGAATATTTCCGATGATTGCACCAATGGAGGGGTGTACGCATACTTGGTTAAATCTCTAACCAAGTCAACAGAGTATCCGAGCAACGGATTTTCTTCTGCTTCATCTTGATTTTTTGTTTTTGCAGATACAAAATTAGTATTCAACCCGTCGCCACTTTTATACACATATTCCCCCACCGAGTTGCTGTCGTCATCCGAGTCATCGTCGTAGTGAACTTGCTTCAGATTACTCTCAAATTCGGATATTTGTCTCTCGACATAGTCATCCGAGGCATGGACCTCCGGTGCTCTTTTCTCATCGCTGTTTTTGTCTTCTTGGTACAATTTATTCTTGAGGAAATCTGGCAGGTAATTAGAAGTGTCTTCTTCTACATTTGTGGCCTTCAACAACTTCATTAATCCCGCGTTCCTCGACCTATCTTTCAACTTCCCTAACTTCTTTACTGCATCTGCTGCTGTCCCTGGCTTGCTATTCTTCACTTCGCCATCATCACTGCCACTATCGCTGTCATCGTCATCTCCTATGGCAGCTAAATCTAGATTTATTTTTAAGGATTTACCTCCCGAACCACCTAATTTCTTCTCATCTGCAGAGCGAAAATTCACATCTCGTTGCGTCTGTCTACCCACCGTGTTGATATGATTCCGCACCCACTGGATATCGTCTAAATGTAAATATTTAGCGAAATAAGAAACTATTTGCTGCGGAGTCGGCATGGTGCCCACGGTATTCAGTATTAATCGCTTGAATCCTGCTTTATTATATGAAAAAATTGCCATTCTTACCAAGAAATCCTTGAATTCGTCACATATCATCTTGTTCCAAGTAACGAAGAAGTCGCGCGCCATTTGCAGCTGCTTGACTTTAAATAGATATTGAATCTCTCTTACATTCAATAGCTTTGGTATTATGCGAAAATCTTGACAGAATAATAATAATTCACGCATATTCATTGTTTCATTCTGTACATCAGCTGCTGAGAAAGTGGAGCTATACACTTGATCTAATCGCGCATAGAACATGAAGATATCATTGATTGAGGAGTTGTAATCAGGTCTTGATGGTAACTGATCATACAATTTATACTTAAAGCTCGAACTAATATGTATAGGCGATTCTTTCATAATACTCGTGACATGATCAGCTCTTTGTAAGAATTCATTATATACCTGCTTACTTTCTACATCCACATCTTTCTTGAACTTTAAGAATCTTTGTAGCATCTCTGGTGCTTTAGCATCTACCACATTCTTATCTTCACTGACCTTATGCGATGTATGATAGTCGTGGTGATGATGCTCATGTTCTGGTAAAATAGGGTGCGAGTGCTTTGATATCTCAGCCCACGTCAACGACTGAAGGTCATCCATAGCAGCTAGCTACACAGCCAGCACACACACAATTGGGCGATAGTACAAGCGATTTTTTCCATGTAACGGAACCGGTACCTTCTTCCTGATTCCATGTATAATACTCTGAAGCAACTACCGTTACTAGCGCAAGAAGCAGCACCTTAATGCATCACCACTACTGCGCTGCGCATTCATTGCTATTGATTGATTTCTTTATTTTTTAAAGGAAATCAAGTTAGACCGGTACCGCAAGAGCAGTTGGAAACTCCGGCATCTCTTTACCGCTCCAGATTATATACCTCGTTGCCAATCGGTCAGTATAGAGTCACCGATAGTATGAAGGCATTGCAGCAAGGTGTGATTGGAGACTGTAACTTTGGCGCTGAGAAAACAGTAAGATGCCACCATCAAAGATTAAAGAAAGTTACAAAAACGATTGATACATCGATGCCTCGCTCGTACAAGGAGAAGATCGAGCGCAATGCATCACCAGGTACTCATATCATATGCTCTACACTATGTATGCATATCATAGAATGCTTACTCTCTCTCTCACTACTAGTGAAACACATTGACGAAAGGACACAAGAAGTGAAGGAAAGAGTTGCAAAAGATAACTTACAGTTAGCAAAGAGAATATTTAAAATTATGGAGAATCCAGGAATGATAAACAACTTCATCAATGATACTAGGCATTTAGATGCACATCCAGGCACTATGAATTTCAGACACCGCTTAGAAATAGCACAATTAATACATAAACGTAATCTGGAAATGGCTAATCGTTTGGAAAAGATAGCACCAGTTTATGGATACAAGGATCTTCACATGATTAATCCACTAGCAACAAAGGTAGCTTTCATGGACCTACTCACTCACTCACTCACTGACTCACTCACTCATTAAAGGATAAGAAAAAACGAAAAGGACCAAAGATAAGCATCGTTACTGGCTTGGCCGAGGCATTGAAGCGAGGAAAGTTTGATGACGTGAATGACGGCGCAATTACCTTCAGATCTGAGGGCGAGATACAAAAGTCGACTCCTATGGATGGACTGTACTTTAATAACATCATGAGTGGTATCACTCTCTCACTGTTCACTTACTTACTCACTTACTCATTCACACACTCACTCACTCACTTAGGGAGTCAATCAGCAAGAAAAGCGGAATCTTTTAGTGACTACAAGTTCAAAAATATCTTGCTTGAATACACCAAAGTGCAAGACGATCGCATCTTGGATGTTGCAGTGGTGAAGGAGCCATTCAGAGACAGATACATTATTTACGGCATTGATGCGAGTAACGGGCAACGGTACGAGGCACAGCTTACGTCTGAAGATGTTTCCAACCTGCTCGATGGTGACATGTTGGTGACATCCTTAGATAATATCGAGGTGTGGATGGCTGTAATATTGAAAATTGTTTTGACGAAAGTAGAAGCTTTCTCCAAGTTTCATCAGCACGCAGATGATCAAGGCAATAGCGATGGCGATGCACTGTTTACTACTCCTGCAATGCCGTCGTCATCGCGTCCAACCAGCAGGCCTGGTGGTCGCGGTGGATCTAAATCGAAACCGAGACCAAGAGCAGTAGCTGCTGCACCAGTAAGTAGTAAACCAACGAATACATCACCACGTGCACCTGCTAATACAAAGCAAGTGAACAACAAGCAAGGAAACAACAAAGCAGCTCCAACTAATGTGAAAAAAGCAGCCACAGAGGCACCGGTCATCACAGCTGTGGATGAGGAGCAAGCGAGGGCAATTGCGAAGTTACAAGGTGGAATAAGAGGTAAAATTGCTCGTAAAAGAGTAGCAAGCATGAAACAAACCAAGAAAATATTACAAGAATCCAACTTAGGAGATGAAAGCGAGCTAGAAGCGCATGTAGTGAAGCTGCAAGGCGGATTCCGCATGGCATTAGCAAAGAAGAAAGTAACTCAGTTAAAGCAACAACAACAAGAGTTAGAGGAGAAGCACAAGGCAGCAGTCAAGTTGCAAGGAAGTTTCCGCATTAATCTAGCGAAGAAACAAGTGAAATCAATGAAAGAAGAGGCGAAGATCAAGGTCGAGCCTGTTTCTGCTGTCGTCCCACCCGTCAAGACAGCTGTTGCAGTGAAGTCGGAGCAGCCTGTAGCTCATCCTGTTACCAAGCAAGTAAGTGCAGCTAAAAGTGTAGAGAATAACCCGAAGAAAGTTCCAGCTGCAGCACCTCCAGCTAAGAATAATACCGCGGCAAAGCGCCCCGTAGTCGGAGGTAACAGGGCGAAGCACGGCAACAAGCCCGTAGTGGAGAAGCCAACGGTCACAAATGTGAAACCTAAAAGCGAGGTATCGACACCAATACCTGACTATGACACTAAAGTAGCCGTTGAGTCGACGCCGACTCGTATTCCAGTGTCTATGGAATCCACACCTGTCCGTGTTGAAGAGCCAGATCCTATCCCTATGGTGTCCGAGCCAGTTCGTGTTACTACAGCGGAGATAAGAAGTGAAACAGCTAGAGAATTCGTGCAACAAGTGACCTCTAGTTCCACCAAGTCGTCGCCAGCTGCCAAGCTGTCACCCACAGCGGAGCCAGAGATACAGGCGGATAATGTCAGTAAAGATGGTGAAGAATACCAGGATGAAGTGTTTGAAGAGGAAAATTGATGTGATGATTGTATGTGTAAACGGTTGTAGAAACAAAAATGTGTATTCAATAACATAATCCAAAAACGAATAAATTATTCCTGCTCGTCGTCGCCACTGCCTTCATCGTCGGATGACTTGGTTTCAACCTTCTTGCGTCCCTTGCCGCGCTTATTACTAACTGGTTCAGGTGCAGCAGGTAGTGACGGTGCGGTAGCTGTGACTGTGCTCTTCGACTTCTTAAAGCACAAGTAGTACAGCAGCGAGACGATTCCCACCACCACCGTCGCAACCAGCGAGATAACGAAGTAAAGACTATTGTTTTCACCAAATAATTCAAAAAATTCAGATATTTTTACCTCTAGGTAGTCCTTCACCGAGCCTGACGCCAGCTTGGCTTCGCGGGACTCCTTCAACTTGGTCTTCTGCTGCTCCTCTTCTAGCTTGTCTTCGATTGGTTGCTTCACCGAATAAGTTAGCTTTGCTACCTCAAAAGCATCTTCAAGTGAAGTAGAAATAACAAAATTATCAAAAAATATACCGCCGTTATTTGCTTGCACTTCGATGGCTAATGCGCGGATGGGCGCCACGTTCTTCAACGGCTCTTTGTCTTCAAAATATGACGCATTTGGTATTTTTGCTGGTTGCCATGCGCCTTTGTAGGCAGGGTTGGGTATCTTCTTTGGGGACCATTTACCTTTGTATTGAGGATTCTTGATCTCCCGAGGGTGCCACTCTCCACATCCTACTGCATTACAGGCGGGGTTTGGGACGAGAGGGGCGATCCATTCACCATCTTCTTCATCACTCCAATCTTCTGGTTTCGACACAGAAGGATCGGGGATATCCGTTGGTTCATTATCAAGCCAACCTTCTGGCTTGACATCTGATACATCAGGGATCATTCGTGGTGCGTCTTCATCCCAATCTTCAGGCTTCTTATCTTCTGGATCTGGTATCTCCGCGACATCCACCCAATCAGCTGGCTTCTTGTCGTTGGGGTCGTCGATGAACTCAGGAGGACTGATGGGAGGCTTCATAGATTCTAATAAATTACCAGATTTTTCTAATTTCATATCAATATATGTCGCAAATGTATTGTCTTTCTTTAGCTGCAATGTATACAAATGAGTTCGTCTGTCCGACTTCACGGTCGGCGCCGAGCTGAAGTGCTTTTCTTCAAACGATTTGTCTATTGGATTCTGGTGCTGCAATATAAAGTGAACTTTATTTGTACCAGGAGAGCATTTATCAGGTCCAAACATTATGGTGTACCTTGTTTTATCATCAATTGCACTCAAATCTAGAGAAGGATCACTACTTAGTAGTTTTATGTAAGCACCACTGCATGTTACAGGTTCTTGTAACTTAACTTCGTATTGAATAACCACTTCATCATGATCTCCCAGCACCAATGGATTATTCAGCATGGATGACACTCCATACACCTTCATATCGCTGCTCAACAACAAACCCAGCTCCTTCTCGAGGGACGGCAAGATTGTGTTGGGTGTCGTTACCTTAAGATGTGCATTTCCATTGTATTTCTCATGCTTACTCTTGATCCAAGACGAATCGAGGCTACTATTATCGTCGAAACCTTCATAAAAAACCAATTTACTGCGCAATGAGGGAGGCACTGCAGATAATGCCGCACACACCACGGAGTAGCTCAGCAGCAACAACGCAATCTTCATATCTTTGAATCTTCTTCTGGTATTCTTCGAGAAGAATTCGCGTCCAAAAATGCGGAACCCACGCGGTACCGGTGCGAAATGTTCAGGTGGCGTTTAAAACCATTCCTCCCGAGTCGCGCGCGTCCCTTCCCGAGTCGCGCACGCTCCAATACACGCGTTTTACCGCGCTTTAAAGTCGATTGTTAAAAGGGTACGATTTACAGTGCCCTCACCACCCGGCCCAGTTTCAAACAATCTTGTTTTTTGAAATCCCGACATTTACATCACAATAGCAATCACAATAGCAATGGATCCATTGGAAGTCGCAAATGGCGCACTAAGTAGTGTACAAAATGGAGACTTCATCACAGTGAGGACACAGCTTAAGCAGCTATTGGCGTACTACCTCAGTAAGTTTGGAAACAATGCAAGATACACTGCATTCCTGTCGCTGCTTCGGGCGCAAGTAGACAGTATTGAGCACATTATAATGCTTATGAAAAGCGGTAAGAAGCAGCAGCAGCAGCAACAGCAAGATGGAGACATTATAGATAACCCGATTGTGATACTTCCGAGCACTAATGATGTATGTAGATTTTCTACCATTATTGGTTATCACGATGTCAAGGAAAAGTTATTCGAGAATATTGTACTCATTCATTCGTTCATTTATTCCATCGTGCACTCACTCGCTCACTCAAATAGGTTCTCCCACTAACAATGAGTCAAGAGTTAAGACAACGCATATACATTGGTGTACGAGCAAATTGTGGTAATATGTTGTTATATGGACCACCTGGCACAGGAAAAACAATGCTTGCCAAAGCAGTAGCAAATGAATGTAATGCATCATTATTCTCTATTCGACCATCAGAAATGCTCTCAAAGTACCAAGGTGAAAGTGAAAAATATTTGAAGTATCTATTTGAAGTAACCAGAACACATGAGAGAGCTATAATATTCTTTGACGAGTTTGATTCTATTGCTATTAGTAGAAGCGCAGCGGATGAAGGAGGTGGTATTCAAGCGAGAAGATTAATAAGTGAGTTGCTACTACAATTAACGCAGCACAAGGAGATGCAAAGCACCGCCTCTATGAACATCGCAATCATAGCGTCCACTAACAGATTAGAAGACTTGGACGAGGCTATTGTAAGGCGATTCTCACTGAAATTATATGTTGGATTGCCTGATGAAGTGACTCGAGTATCTCTATTGCGTCACTTTTTAATTGACATTGAACACACGCTTACAGCAAGCGACTTGGTGAGAGTAGCCACTATGTCCTATGGTACTCACACCTCCCTCTACGTACTTACCTACTTACTTACCTTACTCGCTCAGGCTTTAGTGGTAGTGATATTGAGAATCTAACCCGTGATGCTTGCATGGCTCCCTTGACGGACATCTACAACACCCTCGGCATCGCACACATGGAGCTTGGACCACGCGCTGTAACACTTCAAGATTTTGAGAAATCATATGAAAAAATGGTAAAATAACTTGACAATAATGTTACAACGAGCTTACAGACACAAAATTATTTTTTTGTTTTCTCATTAACTTTAGCAAATTCTATGGCCTGCATCACACACTTCGTCAGCCCATCGGTGTCATACTTTTTGGCATAAAAAACATCTTTAAATCCTAATGCTTTGGCTGTTAATGCCACTTCTTCATCATGGCATGCTGCAACTGCTAGCTTATCACGGTTACTCAACCGATCTCTCCATTCTTGCACGGCGTGTTTCTCGTGTAAGTATACAACATCAACTTCTTTAGCGAGTCTTTCCTCTTGCGGCGACCAATCCTTTCTCATCCAAGTAACTGGGTACGCAGAGGTGACATTGACACCTTTCAATAATAATGATTGAACAAGTGTGTCAAACCTATTTTTATAACGTAATAATAAAACTCGACGTGATGGAATTATTGCATCGGGAAGATACACAGCAAAATCTTCCACACCACGAGAAAAATATTCAATTTGCCCGTGGTTCTTCAGTCTATTATACGCCTCCTCTCCTACAGTTGCTAAAGGTGGAAATTTACGAATCCATTTTTGCTTTGATAAATTCTTTATTCTTTCATACTCATACCTTTCTTTAGGCGGGAAATTATCAACAACACCCCAAGGTTGCTTGATTAACTTGTTATAATATGCTTTTTTCTTCTCAACCTTTGCTTCTTTTTCATAAAATGCTTCAACCATGTACTTCGCAAGTACTGGATCAGGTATGACAGTTAAGTCAAATTGAAGTAGAAGCTGCTCAGTTGTGGTCATATCTGGCACCCAATAGGACTCAAATAGGCGCTGTAAGTCATCATAATGAGGACCTTGAGCGATCTCCCACATGGGTACCTCAACACATGCTATATTACTTTTAGATATTTTTTTTGTCATTTTATGAACAGCTAAAAAATCTTTATACTTTCTTTGCCCAATATTCCACGCGTCAGTTGTGAAACCTACAAGGCATTTCTTATCACTATTCTTAAACATTGATAATTCATCTAAATATGAACTGTATAATGGTTGTGAGATTCTAACTGGTTTTGGCACTTGCTTTAATGAATGACTCAGCGCCACCAAAAGCGATAGAGCCCATAAGACAAGTATCAATCTCATATTACTATGAGCTATTCCCGCCTTTACTTATCAACCAGGCGCAGTGAGTTTCCAAAAACAGCTGACTTGAACAGTTAGATTTTTTCCTGTTTTCATTTTTGAACCTCCCCAAATTGAAGCGAGGGTTTATGATAAAGACAATATTCGGCGGTAGTTATCTTAACAAACTACGCCTAATTATCACCAACTAAGAGTTTAACCACAACTGCATCGAGGAGATCACTATAGCAAGCGAATAGGTAAAAATGCTGAATTTTGAAGAAACAACGACGTTATAACTTAATAAAATCACGATTAGAACGTTTTATATAGTTTAGTATCTCATTTATTTATATCTTCCAGTGTTTATCATCATCCCTGATTACACCGGTCCGTCCATGAGATGATCCTCGTCGTCGCCAAGTTGTTTTTTGCAGACTCGCGTTCTCGCAACCTCTCCAGCCAGACTGTCAAACTCCGCCTCGAAGCTACTAGAGTCGCAGTTTTGCATCTACTGATATCGCTGTATTCATTAAAACCGCACAAACATCGCTGCAGGCGTCGTCGCGGACATCATTATTCATTAAAAGGCGAATATTCTTGAGTGCTAGAGTAGTTGTGCAGCAGTAGAAATGAAGGATTTAATAGTTTGTGTCATAGTTCTTGTTGCTACTGTATACTTTTTGTGTGGTATCGTCGCAAGAAATGTTATTTTAGGACGTAATCCATGTGAAATGACCTACTCCACATTTTCACCTAATAGTGTGCCATCTATCAATGTCCCAGAAGGACTGCTTCGAGATGTAATCATGGAGAATATATTTGTAAATAGCACTAACAGTACGACCGCATTCATAGAAGGTTATATGAAACATATTTTACCAAGAAATAAGAAATATAAATTATTAAAATATTCTGATCCTCGACTACATAATGCAACATTGAACGTCAATCCCGTGCTGTTTATCCCCGGTCACCAAGGCCACTTCAACCAAGTGAGGTCGCTCGCATCCACCAAACATCACAATAAAGATGGATTTTTTCAATATTTTTCTCTTGATTTTGATGTATCTCATAGTGCTTACCATGCAAGTGATGTGATTACCCAAGCTGTTTACACCAACATGGCTATCCGTCGCATCTTCCAGCTATACCAAGAGAAAGCAAGTAGCAGTAACTCGCAGCTAGGAAAAGACGATTTCAAATTGATTATAATCGGTCATTCGATGGGTTCAATAGTCGCTCGTACTGCGCTTCTACTGAGTAATCATCCCAAGTGTTTAGTGAGTGACATCATCATGGTCAGCTCGCCCAACCTCTACTCGCCGTACACCGCGCACGGCTCACTGGACAGCTTGTTTACGAAAGTGAACAAGGCTTGGCTTCAGTCGCATTATACCGAGTCAAAGCGGTGTATGCTGCACCGGGATACTGATGAACACTTAGACATTGCTGATGCAGGAGCTAGTCATCCACACCTAACGATTAACTTGGAGTGTCCCGTGTGTCCAAGTAAGACTAGGTTGATAAGTATTACTGGAGGTGACCTGGATATACAAGTACCACCGCATCTTACTCGGCTTGACCCAATTACCCCGGTGCCACGTAACAATACCATTGAGAACAAAAAGCTAGTCTCCTCGGGACGCGGGACTGGCGTGATGCAGTGGCTGTTCCGTATTTGTTACAATTTTGTGGGTGTATTTACAAAGTCATTCAACGCCGTGGCATCCTTAGTACCTGGCGCCACCAGCAATAGTAGTGATCCCGCCGTTGATACACGTGCGCATAGTAATGACACAGTGGTAGACACACCCTCTGTGAAAGAAGAAGTGTCTGCACACAATACTAGCAAGCTATACGCCAAGTACGAGGATATTACCATGGAGCAATGGACGCAGTACATGAGCAAGTACATCGATAGTCGACACTTGTCCCTGCGCAGTAGTCAGCTAGTTGGGTACCCACTTGACCACTACGCCATCTTATGGTGCCGCAAGTTTCTAGCTTCTTTAACCGCGGGAATGCGGCAAATTGTGCGGGAAAATCCCCAAAATATGACTGCTTTAATAGATATTTTCCAGCTAGACAACGTGCCATCCGCCGCGTTGGTGCAGGACAAACCCGCGTTCATCCCGCCAATCTACAACTACTTGCTACTCAACGACACCTTAACCAGCTGGACGGAGACCGCGTCCGCAGAGGAGTATCAATACATAGTTAAGAACAGCTTCTATAAGCTAAGCAGTGAGAGCAGCTCTATCGAGTACGTAGTGAATCAGGTGTTTGCCCACGCGTTACTCTTTCACACGTACTACCTGCCTCGAGTCATCTTGTTCTACTTCATCGTGTCTATACTCGCATTGAACACTTGGTTATTCCGCAGACTATGTAGTATTGAAGAGAGAATGGCGCTCGATGACTGGTCCGTGATGCATCCCTTTACTCACTTACACTTGGAAGTGTTGTACCGCGGTGGCGTCAACGTGCTAACACAGGTAATCCCTGCGGAGGCAGCGAAATATATTTTCAACAAGACAAATTTGATGGTACTAATCCCTATTGTAACCGCGCGTCTCGCGTACGATTGTGTGTATAACACCGCCGCGGTGGGACGCTACAGCAGCGAAGCTTGCACTTGGCTGGCTGCGTACTGCATTGCTATCGTTGTGAGGGCGGCGATACTTATATTGATCTACGCGCTGCGGTACTTCGCTGGCATGTTCAACAGTTTGTTGCAGTTACCATTGCTACCATTCAAGTACAAGTTCACCGTCAAGTGGACAGCTATGCGCATCCTGGGGATCGCCGCTATCTGGCTGAGTTGCATCGTCTACAGCACCTCCTCTAGGTTCTCGGTCTTGCCAACGATGACGTATGTGCAATCAGTGCTGCTTCTCCTCGGCATCAGCCTCTTCTACTGCACTATACTGTTGGCTATTGCTTTCCCACCTGACTCGTCGTATAATTATTTCCAAATCACGCAGTTGATCTTGCTTTACCTGCCAATAACGGTCTTGGCATACCCATCCCTAGTAGTCGCCATCGATGTCTTGTATAGCAACAGTGCCTACGACAGCGCGGTGTTGGCGCCGTTGTGCAGTGAGCTATATGGTCCCGACCAGCTCAACCACCTGTGCATTATATACGTAGTATGGTGGCATCTATGGGCGTCTTGCTTCGACGGTTACAACAGTGTTGAGAGCATCAAACCAATAGTTTGGTTAGTTGAAGTGTTTGGAGGTGAGAACCACGCACTATTTCCTGCCATCTCCACAGCCACGAGCAAGAGCCAGTGCATCCATGAAGATGGCGGTAAATACGCCGTCTTTGAGTATATTAAGGACGCAGATGCCGCAGTTAGTGAGAAGTGTGTTGCTGTGGCGAAGGGGGTGACATTAGGTCCAACTATTCGAGTCGTCTCGTGTAACTGCGCATTAGATAAAGCATTGAAGAAACAAGCGGACTGGTGCGAATGGTGCTTGTGCAGGAAGTGCGGCGGGAAGAACTTGCCGCGACAGCATTCCACCGACCACACATATGGCGGCGAGGACTTCAATGCGCATTTCGGGTACTATTTGCTGCTTAATGTATTGATGTTTAGTATGTTTTATTTTGTAAAAGAGCATTTCTACAAATACACTTATGTTGCGGGGACTGTAGCGGTGCTGAGTCTAGTTCGAGACAAATTAGCGGCGAGAAAGTAGGTTAGTTAGAGACATTTGTAAATACAATTTATACTTCTTTACACATCAAATCCCGTTGACTTATGAAATTTCCTTCTTCTTTATTTCCTCGTACACCCTCTTGGCAGGGACTGACACAAGTTGATTGTCGGGAAGGATGTAAGCTGTCAACTTCTTGCCGTAGCAGCAACCTGTATCTAGTCCTATTGCGCGATCATATAGCTGCAGCTCTCGCTTTGCATCATGACCAAAAAATACTCTAACATTGCTTGTATCGTGCGTCGACCACATACTCGCCCATGGGTGCCCTTCGTCGCCTTTGGCTGACGCGATAAGACCGCTCTTGGATGGTAAAAAGTTGCGCATATAACACATATCGCCTGGTTTTTGTTCCTCCAAACGCAATCCAGGTACCAGTCCTGCGTGAACCACCACTGCATTCAGCGAGGGAATAGAAAGGGTATAAGGCAGTTCTTTCACCCATTCAATATCATCTTCTGTCAAATCTTTAACATACTCATACCACTTAGGTAGTTCAAATGATGCATCTCTTCTGAATTTTAATACATGTGCAAGCATACTATCATCATGGTTACCTCGCACACAATAAGCGCCTTCATTTCTTGCAAATTGAATGGTTTCAACGGAATATGGCCCTTTATTTACTAAATCACCAACAAATATCAATGTGCAATTTTGTTTATTATAGGAGCATTTTATTAGTAATTCTTTCAATTCATCGTAGCAACCATGAACGTCGCCAACTATAATAGTCCTTTCTTTGACTTGCTGCGCATCCAAATATTGATGTACAATACTAGGTTTTGGTGTGCCCAATGGAGAGAAAGGAGTTGAGGTAGAGAGCGATGACATTCGAATGAAGCGCCTGGCGACTGTTGTCCTCGACAGCACCATCAGTCCAGCTGTTGAGAGAAATAGAAGCCAGCGGGTAACAGTTAAAGGCGCAACTTGCATTAAGCTTTAAGTCGTTTCTTAGGTGTTTCCTCCTTAGTT
>JACCDO010335809.1_pt1 | contig 19627 bp, 16 predicted proteins | sample 7446101 | NCBI WGS metagenome assembly JACCDO01 (sample SAMN15323440, study PRJNA562643) | freshwater metagenome | isolation source: river surface water | place: USA:Blue River Watershed | collected 2017-08-16 | reverse complement strand
CCATTATTTTATCAGTATCAATAATAAGGTCAATAGAACCGGTTCCCATTCTACTTAACTTACCAAGGGTAATAGAAGCAGTAACACCTTGTATTTCATCACGTTCACCTTTAGCAGCAGATATTAAAAAGTTTTCAATAGGCTGTTCAAAACAAGCTTTAGCGAGAGGACCAACTTGTTTTCTATCAATACCATATCTACTAACACTCATTATTTTACCAGGTTGTGTCATACTGTCAATAAGGATATCTAAATGTCTTTTATTAACTTTAATAATTTTACCAAATTCATCTAAAAGATATTGATGAGCCCCTTCTATACCTAAAACTTCAAAGTTATCCCACATATTATTACTCTTTGTTCTTTTATAGTCAACATAAGGCTGTAATATAATTTCTTTATAATTACTTCCTTTTGTATCAATCATCCATTCTCCTCCTTTTTCTTGGGTGAAATAACACTCTTCAATACCAAATATACCACTTATAGGGACTAATTTTATTGTTGGTATAAGGATGTTTTTTATAAATTTTAATATTTTATTTTCAGAGTTTACAATATTATATATAACCTCTTTATGTTCATCTGTGATTTCTAATTTTTTATTTTTTGAAGATGAAACATATGTATCTGGTTCTTCTATATTATCCTTAATCCATATATCAATTATTCCTATCTCATCAGGAAAAAATACAATACTTAAATAGTCTCTTGCTTCATCTATACAAGAATAGATACAACAAGCCACATACATAAGGTCTTTTTTTATTTTATAAATATTATCTATATTTAAGGTTAATCTTAACCTCCATTCGCATTCTTTATAAGAATCGTCAAATAATTTACTAAACATATTATAATACTTTTCTTCTTTTTCATCAAGTATAGGGTTATTTTCTATATTGAAATCAGTAATAATATCTTGCATTTCATAATATTTTATATTACTATTAACAAACTCTTTTACCTTGTATAGATCTGTAACATCTATCATATCTTTATTTAAATAAATACTACAAGATGGAGTTTTTACCTTTTTAGAAGCGTTTAAAAGTTCGTTTTGTCTCACTAAACCACCGGTCAAGTTTGCCTTATTAATACCCGATGAATGAAAACTGTTTAAAGATTGTTGAGTAGTATCTGCACCGATAGATGAAGCGGCAATACAACCTACAGATTCAGAAGGATCAATTTGACTTCTTTCAAATTGTAATAACACTTGTTCTTTAAGTTTAGGTATATTTTGAGGATATACTTGTATATTTTTAAGTTGTTTTCTTATGTTTATTTTCAAGTTGTCTAATATACATTCAGAAACATCTTTACTAATGAAAGGGTTTTTTCTTAATACTGAACATATATCTTCAATTTCTGTTTGTGTAAGAGGTCTTTTAGTCATTATAGTTAATTAGATACTTTCGAATAAAAAATATAAATAATAAATCAATTTAACTTGTATTAAAGAATTATACCTTTTTCTAACAAATGTATACAGATACTTTCTTAAACCCTGAAACTTTTAAGAATCTTGTTTACAAGATCAATAAAGCTTGTAAAACTGTTAAAGAGAATAATATCCCTTCACGTAAACTTGAGATTATGAGAAGTAAGTTTAAATATATTAATACTTTTGAAACAAAAGGAGTTCAAGGTATTGCTGGAGTATTAGAACACCGTGATACAGGGGCACAAATTGTATTTAAGCTTTCTATTGAAATTGATAGAACTATTGAACACGAAAATCAAGTTACATTAGAACTTAATAAACTTAGAGATTTTTGTCCTAACTTTGTAGGTAATTTAGGCTGTGTTGAACTTCCAATTTCAAGAACATATATTTACGTAAATACACCTGAAGATACAGATGATGAATACTCTTCTCGTAGTGATAGTAACAGTGAAAGTAGTGGTAGTGAAAGTGAAGAAGAAACTGGTTATGATAAAGATGAATGTAAACTCTTTATGGAAGATAAAGAGTTCCTTCCTACTAATTTATTACTCTTAGAATACGTATCACCTCATTCATTTGATGACTTTTGTAAATACGCAGATAAGGCTCTTATAAACTCCCTTATATTAGGCATTTTATGCGCTTTAGGTATAGCTCAAAAGAATTTACAATTTACCCATTATGATTTGCATATAGATAATATCTTAATTAAAGAGTGCGAACCAGAAGCTGTTTTTATGTATGTAATTGATGGTAACTCTTTTGTTATCCCTACATTTGGATTTTTCCCAGTAATTATAGATATGGGTTTAAGTTATTGTAATGCGTTACAAGGAGGAACCACAAAAACCCCTGTAGAACATTATGACAAAGGCTTACAATCAAGTATGTTTGATAAATTTAATGATGTTCATCATTTTTTAATAAGCGCGTTATATGCGGTAGAATATGATGAAGAAGAATTCTATTATCTTTCAACAAAGATGTTATATTTCTTTAGACATATTCCAATATTAAGAAAGAAAGGGTGGAAAATGCTTCCAAATAATATTCTTAAACTATCAATGAGACAAATAGTTAAAACTTGTAGAGGTTTAACTACAGACTATAAACCAAAAGAACAACCTAAATCAAAGATTGAAGAATTACGTCAAAAGAAAATTGAAAAACGTAATAAAGAAATGGGAATTACCGTTGAAGAACCACATAAAAAGAAATTAGGTTTATATGAACTTCCTATTTGGATTGACCTTGATAGAGAATTATTAAGTATATTATCATTAGGGATCCCAATGCCTTGGAAGAGGGACTTAGAAGAAGATATTATAAAAAGATTTGGTGATATTGATTCCGCTATTCAATGGTCTTTTATAACCTTGTTAAAAGAATTACAAAAATTATACGAATTAGAAGATATATTTGAAGATACTAACGATTTGTTCTTTGTTATAAGAGAATTATCTACCCTTGTATTTGAGAATTGGAACCTTATAAATGAGAATATAAATAAAGATACAAGTAAAAAATTATTAAACGATTATAAACGTAAAATTATTCCTGATTTTAGAGATACTGTTTTTAGATTAGATTGGGTAAATACAATAGTTAGTTGTAAGTATTGTTTAAATATATTAAGCGTGTTATATAGCAAATATATGCAAGATAATATTGACCTTATTAATAAGTCTTATGAGAACACCAAATTTAACAATGTAATTGACCTCATTAAATTTTATATTAAAAATTCTTCTATTAGACCTGTATATAACGATAAAACAATAGTATATGTTTGGAACTCTGACGATAAAACAAATAAAAGAGTATTATTAAAAGACCTTATGTCAAAGGAAGAAATTAAAGTATTAGATACTCTTTCACCTATTGAAAGTAGTAAAAAATTATCATCGGCCTTAATTCAAAAATAAAAGAAAAACTTTTTTTTATAACTATTATTTATAAAATGAGTGATCATAATTGTCCTTTAGGTGGAAGATGTTGCCAAGGCGAAGGTGAAGTTTTCTGGCTCAGCGACCCACAAAAATTATTTTGTAGTTATTCACCAATTCCTCACGGTAATTTAGCTTCTGGGGAACGTTTAAACGCTTTAACAAGATTTGTTATTTATTTATCTGTTCTTATGCTTTGTTCTGGTTATAAACACGCAAGAGCATTCTTTATTCTTGGTATTATGTTTATCATATTAATTTATATCACCTCATCTAAGAATGAAAAAGAAGGGTATGCTATGGTTAATGAGATCGATGTTCAAGGCAATTTTAATAAAAAACAAATGAAAGGTATGCCTTTATCTAAAGACTATTCTCAAAATTTACAATTACCTAATGTAACTCCAAGTATGCTTAAACAAGTTGATGAATCTCTTATTCCTGTATATGAACCTAATGAAAATAACTTTATGGGTGCAGCTGATGAATATTTAAAAGCAACTTCTTTTGATAACGAAGGTGGTAGTAGAGATATTGAAGCTGATATTCAATATTATGGTGCTAAAAGTGGTGTTAATAGAAGAGCTATGATTAACCCTGTTATTGCTCCTCGTATTTTCGACCAAGAAGTATTTGGTAAACGTAGCACACAAATTTCTAATACTCATACTCAACATATGGTTGATTTAACCGATGATTTAGATCTTGGTAATAATCACGGATTAATTATGGATGATCCTTATTCTCTTGGTAATCCTTATAAATTTCAAAAACGTGTTCCTAACGGTGTCACTATGATGAACAGAATTGGAGATACTGGAAATAATTTTACTGGTTTACAAGATGATGGTCCTTATCCTGGTGGTCAATTTATGGATAGATATCCTGACAGTAGAGATTTTGCAAGAAATGTCCCTCATTTAAATCCTGATGAAGATCCAAATAGTATTAAATCTGCTTCTAACGCTTATCAATCATCCCAATTTGAAACAACTAAAAATGCCCCTGATAATATTGTAAGTGTAGATAAAAAAGATCAACTTCCAAGAAAGAATGTTAAAGAAGGGTTTGACTTTGTTAACTTAAATGAATCTCAAGTTGTTAATGATAACTTTGGTGGATTTGAAGCTGGTAATCCTATTAATAATGCATATAGTCGTTTCAACAGAGCTCAACCTAATACCTCTGTTGTTAACGATCAATTATTACAAGAAAGTCCTACTTATGTATATACCAACTCCTATTTTGACCAACCTGATAGACGTATGTATCTTCAAGATATTCAACCTAAATTATATAGTTATTCTATGAATCAAGAACCTATTAACTCTAACTTAGGTATATCCTACAACCCTCAACCTGCTCCTCGTTTCTTAGATCAAGTAAATAACAACGGTGTTAATATGCCTTTATATTCTCGTATAGACCCTCAACTCGTTAGAAGTGATGGTACTAAAGGACAAATTAACGCACAACCTCTCAGAACTGAATGGTCTGCCAACTACAGTCAATATATACCTCCAGAAGGTTCTATAGATTTCGAAGATATTTATGATCCAAGATTTAATAGTTATGGAGATGGAACTCGTGCTTATTCAGATATTAATACTGGACAAGTTCATTATTACTACTCAGACGTTGATTCTTATCGTCAGCCTAACTTTATTACAAGAAGTAACGTTGAATTTACTGAATATCGTACACCTCAAAATCAAGTATGGCCTGAGTATAACAGAACAGCTTCATTAGACGATATGAGAAGTAAAGTTGCTTCACAATATGATGCTGATTCAATGTTTTTTAGACAAGACTTAATGGAACATCAAATGTCTAAGATGAATAGAGAAAACTGGCAACAACGTTATGCACCTTTACGTAAGACTAATAATAGTAGTATTACTTTTTAATTTTAACGTATTTAAACATATAATTCAAACTTAAAAACATAGTTTACTAATAGTAAAATATGTTCTTGTTAGCTTACGCTATATTCTTTACAAATATTGCATTTATACTTAGATTACTTTTTAGTTCTTGTAGGGTAACTCAAGAAACTTATAATCATTCAGATATATCAGAAGATGATAGTAGTGATTCTGAAAATAATGAAGATGATGAGTTATTAAGAGCTTATATTCTTAATAATAAAAAAAGAAAAAGAGCTGAAAGACCTTCAACTCCTCATGAAGAAGATAATCATGATAAAGAAACAACCTTCTATGAGAATTTTTAGATCAATCATCACAAAGACGCAGGGTGAATTATAGCTGTATCTACAATTCTTTGTTTATTGTTATTTTTAAAAATATAGACTAATGCTAATAGCAGTAGTATGTAAAGGACATTCATATTCATTTATTATTCAGAAGAAGAAAAAAAGAAAATATCTCCATCACTCTTATCTTCTTTACCATACAAAAGATGTTCGTATAAACTTTCTAAATAAGGATTATTCTCCTTATAAATAAGACTCTGTAAACATTCTACAAAATCATCCTCTAATGTTTTTGGAACATCATCCTTAAAAGTAGCCTTAAATGTTATCTTTTTAACATTCTCCATATCTAAAGTTTCCTTATATAATGAAGACTGTTTTAATGCTTTTAGTTCACTTTCATTACCCTTTAAAACAATCTTATATTCAATATCTTCATTGTTAAGTATCTTCTCTTGTATCTCTAATAATTCATCTACTGTTGCGTAGAGTATCTTTTTCTTTTTTATATCAAGTTCTATCTCTTCTACTGTTGGAGGATGCTCTTCATAAAGAGTTATTAAACCTAAAGACTTATCTCCTGTTTCTCCATAGGAATGTTGCATACTACTACCAACATACACTAAATTGTCTTTAATCTTTTGTTTATCGTGTATATGTCCGCTTATACATAGAGGATATTCTTCCTTCCATTCTTCTACATTAGAAGCTACAATTGGACCCATCTTTGCACCATCTAATAGTTGATGGGCGAATACACATTTACTTTCTCTCCAAATTTCAACGTGATTTAAAGCTTCAATTAATCTTCCATCAGGAACATAAGGGCATAAAGTAATAAAAGAACTATCATTTATCTGTTCAGTAATAGGATAGTCTACGATAGTTAATCCTTCCCAACCTTTAAGGGCATTCATCCAGTGATTATCTGTTAAAAATATAGTGTTTGATGTTGCATCATGATTACCAACAAGACAAAATAACTTACGTTTATGAGATATTAGCATCTTGAAGAAATTAGTTGCACTATTTAATGCTACTGTATGAAGCTTCTCGTGAGTGTGAAGAATGTCACCTAAAACAATAATAATATCAATATCTTGTCTCTCTTCTATGAGCTTTGACAAGTTGTTTATAAATTGGTTACTTTCATCTAAATTATCAATACGAAAATGAGGGTCTCCTATAGCTAAAATTTTAGTCATTTAATTTTAAAGTATATACTTTAAAATTAAAAATAAAAACAGTTTTTCAATTTAAATAAGACGAGTATCTTCTTGATAACCAAGTGCTGGGAATGAACTTGGTCCGGTTAAAGCTGGGAATAAAAAAGGTTTAGGAGGGGATGAAATAGGAGCTGTTAATGAGTATTCTTGTTGTTTACTTCTTGAGGATCTTCTTCTACGAACAGATCTTCTACGAGTTGATTTTCTACCAGATTTATGTATTGATCTTCTTCTACGAGATGATTTTCTACGGGAAACACAAGTTGCTCTTCTATATTTACCAGAGCGTCTATGAGACTTACGGTAATTTTTACCTTTAGATTTACATTTTTTATGTGATATTCTAGATCTAGCCATTTTATATTTAAATAAGATAAAAAAATTACTCACTTTTTTCGGATTTTTTCTTCGAAAAAATTATCTTCTTCTGGAGTATCTCTTACGTCTTCTTAAATAACCTGCTGGAGCAAATCTTGCTAAATAGTCATCATACTTATCTTTTAATAATATAAAGGTTTGTTCGAATTTATATTTTTCAAGTTCATCTGATTGATTTGCCTTATCAGGATGAGTCTTTAAAGTTGCTCTTCTATATGCTTTCTTAACGTCTGCTGGAGATGAATCGATAGTAACGTGTAAAGGATCTAATCCAGCTACATCATTAATCATATTAATAATATCCCATACGCTCATATTATTTCTCTTATATTCTATTTCTTGATCTATTCTGTCTTTTTCATTTTCAGCTCTTTGTTGTTCTTGTTGTTGAGCTTGTTCTTCTTGAGATGGATAGTGTGGCATACCAAATTCTTCAGCTGTTTGTTCTTGTTGTCTTCTTTCTCTTCTTGCTTGTTTTCTTTCTCTTCTTGCTTCTTTTCTTGCTTCCCAATAAGCTTCATCATATTTAGGATGTCTCTTAGAACGTTTACCTGATTTCTTTGGAGAACGTTTCTTAGAGCGTTTACCTGATTTCTTTGGAGAACGTCTCTTAGAGCGTTTACCTGATTTTTTTGGAGAACGTCTCTTGGAACGTTTACCTGATTTCTTTGGAGAACGTCTCTTGGAACGTTTACCTGATTTCTTTGGTGAACGTCTCTTGGAACGTTTACCTGATTTCTTTGGAGAACGTCTCTTAGAGCGTTTACCTGATTTTTTTGGAGAACGTCTCTTGGAACGTTTACCTGATTTCTTTGGAGAACGTCTCTTAGAGCGTTTACCTGATTTACGTGGGGAACGACGTGCCATTTTATATTTAAATAAGAAAAAAAAAAGAAATATTAATATTAAAGGTTAGTTTTAATATTAATAAAAAATGAGTTTATTTTCAGAAGAGACACTCTCTCAAATTAACGCAATAAAAGACAAATACAAAGGTAAAAGTATAGTCTTTTGTTGTAGCGCTTTTGATATTTTACATTGTGGTCATATCTTAATGTTAGAAGACTGTAAACGTCAAGGAGATGTCTTAGTTGTAGGTTTACATACAGATCCTACTTTAGATAGAGATAGTAAAAATAGACCTATCCAAGAGTATGAAGAACGTGAAATACAAATAAAGGGATGTAGATATGTAGATGAAGTTATAAAATATGCTACAGAAGAAGATTTACATCGTATGTTAACAACCTTAACTCCAGATGTGAGAGTTTTAGGGACAGATTGGAAAGGTAAAAATTATACAGGACATGAATTACCTATTAAAATACACTGGCATTCCAGAGACCATAACTGGAGCACAACATACTTAAGGGAAAGGGTATATAAGGCAGAACAAAAGAAATATGAGCAACATCGTTACGAATAATTTTATAGGTTAATTTAAACTTATAAAATTATACTTTTATTTTGATAGCTCCACCTTAATCAAAATCACATAATCATCGCTTTGACTTTATCCATAAATTCTTTTGATAATTTGTTACCATTACCAAATTCGTTTTTACGTTTGTTATAGGAATTGAATAAACCTAATAATTTAAGAGGAGGAAGAGAGTGAACATAGTCAGATACTCTTTCTGGAGTAACAATTTGTGTTCTATCTTTAAGATAAGCATCGTGTAATTCTCTGATGATATAATATAAATCTGGAGGGACAATAGCAACTTGTTTTCTTATGAATCTATTACGATATTTTCTAAACATAAAGTTGCAGATATCGTCAATGACTTCAGTAAAGGTGATAATAGTATCTTTGTGTTCAGGATACATTTCAAAGAAAATTTTAACTCTTTCTTCTACACCTTCTTGTTGGAGTTCGATATATCTTAATAAGATATTTGGTTGATTACCTCTTAATTTAAATGCTTCGGTGTATTCGTGTTTCATAACTTTTACAGATTCGCCTTTATTATTAAACAATATTAAACCTTGAACCGCATTGTGATCTAAAGTAGATAAATGTTTTTTAATGTCTTCTACTGTTGATAATTCATTGAGACATCTTGGAACTTGGCATTCATCTAAGTCAAACCCTTGAATATCGCTTTTCCAAGTTCCTACTAAGAATAATTCAGGTTTAACGTAACCAGTGCATACAATTCTGTTTTCATTATATGTTCTAATGATATAACAGTATTGAGTAGTTCTATTTAAGTTCTTTTCACACCATTCTTGTAATGATTTTCTTAATAAAACATTTTGTTCTTCAGAAGAAGGGATATTTAAACATTCTTCAAAGAGTTGGCCGAATGATTTAGAACCACCCCATTTACTTTTGAAAGCATCAATTTTACGAAAAGTAGAGATATACCAACCGCCAACATCATTATCGTCTTTATGAAAGTATACTCTTAATAAAGTAGATTCGTAAGATAAGAAAGCTTTTATATCTCCTTCTAAGAAAGGTTTAACGATACTCTCCATTTCTTCTTCGTTTGAAACATCAACTTCAGGAGTAAAACCAAGAGATGGACATACAATACTACCGTCTTCTGCTTTAATAATACCTCTATATTGTTTGAGTTCAGATGAAGAATTGTTATTACATTCTAAATAGTGATAATTAGAAAGACCATTTAAAGTATCTACAACAGATACGCCATTTAAAGAATCATTAGAATCGATTTGTAAGTTCATTTTAAGCTGTTTTTATTATTATAAAATCTTTTCTTTAAGCCTCTTTTAAAAGTATACATTTAGTTTTTTTCACATAATAGAACAAAAACATTTATTCTTTTTTGTGCTTTCGTATAGAGGGTGAACTTTCCGTAGACTAACGTCTTGCGTAAGTTTTCTAAGAGCAATGGTACGAGGGTCGGTAAATGTAACCAGCTTAGGTTTTACACTTATTTTATTTTCCATTCTTATTATATTATTTATAAATATTAAAATTAACTTTACACTCTATAAGAGTGTGAAATTAAACTTATTTGATTACGGTGAAACTATAAAACTAATAATTAAAATATATACTTACCATTTTTCCTATAGAAAAATTATTTTTTACCTTTACCTTTAGCTTTAACAGGTGCTTTAGGTTTTATTTCTTCATCATCAGACATAGCCATTTCATCATCTTTTACGGTTTTAACTGGAACTGAGAATACTTCTTCTTCAGGTTCTTCTTTATTAACTTCAGGTTCTTCATTTATAATTTGAGTTTCAATTTGTCTTGGAGCGTTAAATCTAAATAATGATTTATAACCTGTTTTTTGTTCTTGTTTTTGGATACTTAAACCAGCTGCGTATAATTTAAGTTGTAATTTAATTTTAGAGCCTACAAAGATACGGTCAACTTTAACAAAAGCTCTAATTCTACATCTTTTACCGATACAGTCTAATGGATTTAAATCGACTCTGTTACCTAATTGTGCTTCATCGTCATCCCATAATTCAGTTTTGAATTTAGAAGGAACAATTTTCTTTTCACCAGTTTTTTCATCAATGTATTCTTTTTCTTTAGTCCACATTAATTTAGGGTAGATTGAGAAGAGAGAATCTTCAATGATTTCTTCAGTGACTTTATCTTTCTTTTGAGCGTGAGGAGCAATGTTTCTTAAATCAGTTCTATATAATTCTTTTAATTTACAAGCTTTATAGACTTCAGGTTTTAAGAGATGATCTTTAGAGGATTCTACAATAGAGTCTAAGACTTCTACAGCTTTAAGATCATATTCAGTAGGTTTTTGGTTATATTCACCAAAAGAAATACCTACTGAATAACCTTGTAATTCTTCAGTTTTAGCATCACGGTTTTCAGTGATACCAAAGGAAGAATAGTCTTTTAATTCAAAGACTAATTCACCTACAGTTTTATCAGGATTACGATAACCGATATTAATAGTGTGATATTTAATAGGTTGGTTAGGAATTTGACCGAATAAAGGTTCATCAAAGACTAAGTTGTTTACATCGAAATCTTCAATTGAGGTTGGTTGAGTATTTGCATTACGTTCAGACATTCTTTTCATTTGTTCTTTTTGTTGAGCAGTTAATTTAGACATTTTGAGTTAGTTAGTTAGTTATTTAATAATAAGATATTAAACCTTTAAATTAAATTATAAAAATCAATTAAAGTTTTTGGTGAGTTGTTCCGTTGTTTTTATTTTATGGTTATTTTAAGGGTTAAATTGATAGTATAAAAAAATATATCTTCTTATCTTTAAGTATAGTTTAATTTTTTTTTCTTGTCTTAATAGTAAAAAATGGAAATAATTTATGTAATTATTATAGCGTTAATAGCGTTTTATCTCTTAAACCGTAAAGAAGGGTATTCTAAAGTATTAAACATATCTACAGAACAACCAAGTTATTCTTCACCTAACAGCACCTTAGATTGGTTAAGTGTAAGTGATTTAGACTATGGTAGGTTAGTATCTACATTACAAGGTAAAAAAGAAGCAGTTACAATAAGAAATTTAGTTTAATTTTATTTAGTTAATTATAAATGTGTATTATAACATTTATGATTCTCCTATTTTTGATATACTTTATATTCTTTAACAAAAGGGAAGGTTATGAAGACCCTTTTTTGGATGGTATAAGAGATAGATTCATAGATCCTATGAACCGTAGATACACAAACCAGATAGATTACTATCGAAATTCTCCAAATATTAATTTAGAGAGAGCTTTAACACAACCTATAATATCATCAGATGAGGTAGATTGGAGTAAAGTAAGTGATTATGAATATCCTATATTAATTAACTACTTATCAGGTAGAAATGATGCAACCAAGATTAAGAGTATTAATGCAATTTAATTGTTAAAAATGAAGAATTAAATTTTATGTTGTGTTATAGATAAATAATATGTCAGTAAAATTTTTAAATAGTAATACTGCTTTAGGAGGAAGAGTAGCCGTTGGTGTTTCAGCTATTGTTGGTCCTACTGGTCCTGCTGGTGCTTTTGGAGGACCTCAAGGTTTACAAGGACCAGTAGGAAGTGGAGGAGGCAGTGGAGGTCTTCAGGGTCCGCAAGGATTAATTGGATCACAAGGGTTAGTTGGTTTACAAGGATTAGTTGGAGCTACTGGAAGTGTTGGTTTACAAGGATTAGTTGGAGTTACTGGAAGTATTGGTTTACAAGGATTAGTTGGAGCTACTGGAAGTGTTGGTTTACAAGGACCTGCTGGTGCTGGAGGAAGCGGATCATCATCTCAATGGGTTTCTTCTACAGGAGGTATTATATATTATTCATCAGGAAGTATTGGTATAAACAAAGCAAATCCTGCAGGAGCTTTAGATATAGTTGGAGTTTTAAATTTAACTGGTAATAAAAATATGACAGGAAGTTTAAACATAGCTGGAAATATTAATATGATTACAGGTGCTTTAATTAATCCTACAATTCAAAATTATAAAGAAACAGTAAATTTAGCAACATCATCAAGTGCTTCATATGTTATAAATGGTAACACAGGAAATAACTTCAGTATTACCTTAGCAACAGCAACAACAGCATTTACATTTATAAATATTCCAGGAACAGGAACCCTTGAAAATATCAATTTATTCTTAACACAAGATAATTCTGGAAATAGATTAGCAACATGGCCAGCAAGTGTATCTTGGGGAAATCCAGGTGCTCCTATCCTTTCAACAAGTGGAGGTGCAACAGACGTTTTATCTTTCACAACCTTTACTGGAGGAAGTAAGTGGTTAGGTTTCTTAGCAGGAAGAGGATTTTAAAAAATAAGTATTTTATTCTTATAACAATAATAAAATGCCTTTGGGTTTATCATTTATAAGAGATAGTTTGTATAATTACGGAGGAATTTCCCCTAATAATTTAGTTTCATATATAGCTACATATAATCCCTTATATTACGTTTCTACAGGGGGATATTTCGGAACAGGATCGACTGTATATGATTTAACAACTAATAAAAATAATTTTACGTTAGTTAATTCTTATTCTTACTCTGGAGGAATATCTTTACCAGGAACTAATGGTTATCTTGTTTCAAATGATTTAATAAGTTATTTTCCCTCATTTAACAGACAAACACAAGAGATATGGTTTAAGAATGCCTACTACAATCAATCAGGAACTAATGGTGTTCTTCTTAACGAATGGGGAGCAAATGCCCCAAATGCAAGTTGGTATTATTCTCAAATAGAAATTGTAGGAGGAACAGGATATGTTGGTATATGGAATGGTGCATTAAATAGAATACCAGTAGGAAGATTTGTAGATGGAAACTGGCATTGTATTAGTTGGAGATACGATGGAACCGTATTAACAGGGTTTGTAGATGGGGTAAAAACATCAACAGGAACATTTTCAAGAACAACTCCTCCTAATTTATATGTTGGTATATGGGCTACAAATTCTACAAATATGGGAAATGGAAATTATTTTAAAGGCTTGATAGGAAGTTATAGATTATATAATCGTAGTTTAACAGATAGTGAAATATTACAAAATTATAATTATGAAAAACAATTCTTTGTAAGAACTGTAAGAGTTAATGTTGTAGGACCAGGAGAAACAGCTTCATGGTATGCTGATGTTATAACAAAGATAACAACAGCTAGAAATCTATTATACCCTGGTTATACTTTAATAATAACTCAAAATAACAGTACTTCTTATTTAGGAAGCGATTTAACAACATCAAATTTTGACTGTGTTTTTATATGGACTGATGCTGCTTATAATACTACTTTAGGAACTAATTTAAATACTTATGTGACATCTGGAGGAGGTCTTGTTATATGTACTTTTGCAAATGCAAGTATAGCAATAACAAATTTTACATATACAAATTGTCCTATAGTATATCCTAATAATCAATCTGCAGGAGGAGGATTAACATTAGGAACATATACAGCCGGAGATCCTTTAATGAATGGTGTTACATCATTTAATATAGGAAGTGCAGGTTTTGGAGCAAGTGGTTTAACCCTTCAAGCAGGGGCAACAAGTGTTGCATCTTATAATAATGGAACAAATTTAGTGGCAAAGAAGACAATAGGGAATGCGAGAACTGTATCATTAAATTTCTTCCCACCATCATCTTTATCAAGAAGTGATTTCTGGGTATCAACTACAGATGGTGGTAAGCTAATGACCAACGCGATAATGTGGACAGGAAAAGCAGTTTAATTTTTTAATTCTTTCTATTAAGTAAAAGAGAATGCCATTAGGTTTATCATTTATAAGAGATAGTTTGTATAATTACGGAGGAATTTCCCCTAATAATTTAATTATGTATCAAACAACATATAAACCCTTATATTATGTTTCTACAGGAGGTTATTTCGGAACAGGTAGTACGTGGTATGATTTAACTATTAATAAAAATAATTCGACATTAACTAATATAAGTTATTCAGGAGCTCTATCATTTAATGGAATAGGTTCATTAACAGGAGGGTATACTATAAGTCCTAATTTATATCCTTATCTTAATTCTTCATCATTCAACGAGACACAAGAAGTTTGGTTTAGAAATTCATATTATAATCAATCTGGAACAAACGGTGTAGTTATTTCTTTATTAGGACAAACTGGAACAAATTCAGGTTATCATCATAGTAATTTTGAAATATCAGGTAAAACTGGTTATGTTGGTTTTTATGTTGTTTCAATACCAGGAATTTCTTCTATTCCTGTAGATATTTATGTTAGCGATGTTTGGAATTGTATGTCTTGGACATACTCTGGAACACTTTTATCTGTATATTCTAATGGAGTAAAGAAAAATACATTAACTATAAATAGATACTTACCTCCAACTTCTCAATATTATATTTCATTGGGAACTTCTGATTATACATATATGTATTCTGGAGGATACTATAGAGGATTAATAGGGTCTCATAAAGTATATAATCGTAGTTTAACAGATAGTGAAATATTACAAAATTATAATTATGAAAGACAATTCTTTACAGTTCTTACAGCTGGTAATGCTACGACTACAATGACAATAACAGGATTAACATCATTAGCAGGAGTTTTAGGTCAAGATGATGCTGCAGCTACAATACCAGGTATTAATTTTGATTTTTACTTTTTTGGAACAAACTATGGTAATGGGTTAAATTCAGGTATTTATTGGTGTTCAAATAATGTTCTTGGTTTTGGAACTCCTGATAGCACAATTACATGGACTGCTACTACAGGTAGAGGTATTCTTATAGGAAACCTTGATAGAAGAACTAATAACTTTTACTATTCTACAACCCAAACTGCAAGCGGATTCTCTTATCTTAATTGTTTACTTTTTGCACAAAATATATATAATGACGGTGTTGCAAACGCTATACAATATCAATTAAGACTTTTTAGAGGTTCTAATGTTCAATATATAGAAGTTAGATGTAAACAAGCTCCTTCTACCCCAGGAACTTATAATATAACAAACGGGACAGCTTTTCAAAATACTTATGGTTCATATACAAACTTAGTAGCAAATCAAAGTTTTGTTTTATCAAGTGATTCATCTGGTAATAACTGGAAATTTTATAATAATTCGTATATTAACTTGTAAAAATAATTTTATCTTCTTATGTATAAGATAAAATGAGTATTACGCCATCGATTTATACTGTTATAAGTAAAAGTAATCCTACAGGTGTTTATAGTAGATTACCTAATTCGTATATTAATAATTTAGTTTATACTCCAAGTGTGAGACCTCTTAATCCTGTAAAAGGAGAACAGTACTACGACAGCACAGATAATATCCTTTATTTTTGGAATGGAAATGGGTGGATGAGTGGTGGTAGTTCCCTTCCTACAGGAACATCTTATGGAGATTATTTATATTGGAATGGAACAGGTGGTTATATAGTAGGTAGTGAGAAAATAAATTTAGGAGCACATTCAGGAAAATATTCTCAAGGCAATAATAGTGTAGCAGTAGGTTTTTACGCTGGTAATACAAATCAAGGAGTTAATAGTGTTTCTATAGGCACTAACTCTGGTTTAAATACTCAGGGTAATTATTCAGTATCTGTAGGATATAACTGTGGTTCTAATAATCAATCAGATTTATCTATAGCTATTGGGTCTAATTCAGCAAGTAATTTTCAAGGAATTAACAGTATTTCTATCGGTAGTAGTGCAGGAACTAATAATCAAGGAAATAATAGTATTTCCTTAGGGTATAATTCTGCTAATACAAATCAAGGAGTTAACAGTGTTTCTATTGGAACTTACTCTGGTAATAATCAACAAGGTGACTATTCTATAGCAATAGGTAGAAACGCAGCAACTTCAATACAAGGAGTTGATAGTGTATCTATAGGTAGTTTTGCAGGAAATACTTCACAAGGAAATGATAGCGTTGCTATAGGGTATTATTCTGGTTATAATCAACAATCTGATTATAGCATTGCAATAGGAAATGGTTCAGGGTTTGATCAACAAAGAAGTTATAGTATTGCAATAGGAAATGGTGCTGGTAGAGAAACACAACAATTTTCTGCAATAGCAATAGGTGATAATGCTGGATATACTAACCAACAAGATAATTGTATTGCTATAGGTTCGTTAGCTGGTAATTATAATCAAGGAGTAACTGCAGATCCTACAAATGGACAAGCGATTGCTATTGGATATAGAGCTGCTGAAAATTCACAAGGAGATCAAGCTATTTCTATTGGAACAAGAGCTGGAAATGATAATCAACATGATTATGGTATAGCTATCGGTAATTATGCTGGTTCATCATCACAATCTACCGGAGGTATAGCTATTGGTGTTGGAGCTGGAAGTTCTTTACAAGGAGAATATTCTATTGCATTAGGTTACAATGCAGGTAGTAGTAATCAACCTTCTGGAAGTATTATTATAAATGCTTCTCCTACAGGATTAAATGCATCTACAGGAGGATTATTTATAAATCCTATTAGAGGAGGTAGTTCAAGTCAAGTATTATTTTATAACCCTTCTTCAAAGGAAATAACTTATTCTACAGGCGGAAATGGTTACCAAGGACCTCAAGGACCTGGTGGTGGTTTTATTCAAATGGTTCAATTATTAGATAGTGTTCAAGCACCTACAGTATCTGGTCAAGCAATAGTATCAAACTGGACTGTTCCATTTACTTCAAATGGTGGTAAATTAATGTTTAATACAAGCTTTTCTTGCTTTTCTACTTCTCTTGGATTATATACTTTTGATTTTTTAGTTGATGGAAATGTTGTAGCGAATACAAGATTCTATTTTAATAATACTAGTGTTCATCTTACAATACCGTCATTATTTAATATTGAAAATATAGCAGTAGGTTCTCATACAGGAGCTATTCGTATACCATCAGGTATAACCGTTGACTCTGGAGATTATTGTAATATGAGTTTAATTGAAGTATTAGGAGCAAATTCTATAGGATTAACAGGACCTACTGGTTCAAATGGTCCAGCTCTATTTACTTTATCATTAGCAACACCTGATTTAACATTAACATCAGCAAATAGTATAAAGAAAATAGGTCCAACGGGAACAGCTTCAAAAGCTACTACTGTGGAAAGTTATCCTTATAATAGCACATTTTTAACTTTTAGATTAAACGTTCATACTTCAAACGATTACTCTGTTGGTTTATCTACAAATGGAACAGTTTATACATACGGTTTTAGTTTTCAAGCAGGAACAGTATATATATACTATAATAATGTAATAACATCTTCAGGACAATCATATACAACAAATGATATATTTACAGTTGTAGCACAAGCTTCAGGTGTATACTGGTATAAGAATGGAGTATTAATTAGTTCAAATAGTCTTATATCAGGAACAAGTGCTTTAAGAGCTTTAATTAATCTTTATACACAAAATGATGTTATAGATCAAATAGCATTTGGTTACTCTTTACAAGGTCTCTCAAACATTGGAAAAGATACACAAATTCTTTTTAATTACGCAGGGTCACCTACTGGTAGTAATAACCTTACTTATACAGGTGGAAATTTAATTTTAAGCACTGGTAATATTGGTATAGGGACAACTACTCCTATCGCTCCTCTTCACGTAGCTACAAGTTTAACTACTTTACCTACAACTTCATTAATTGTAAACAATTATAGCGGTCAAAATCTTTCAGGAAATGATTATACAATATCTCAACTTCTTATGGGAACACTCTCTTACTATGCAGGAATTCAAGTGAGAATACCTACTGGAAGTTATGGAGACGTTACCAGATTAGACTTTACAACACCCGCTGCAAGTAATTCAAACGTTCAGGCGACAAGAATGAGTATAATGCCTACAAGTGGTAATGTTGGTATAGGAACAACTAATCCTACTTATTTATTACATGTTAATGGTAATATTTCCCCATACACTGTTAATAGAGGGAATCCAGGTAGAAATAACACTCTCTTATTAGATAGTTTTAATACAACCCATTTTTATAGTATAAATGCTTCTACAGGTTTTATAGATATATCTACAACTATGCTTGAGAACGCAGTATATGAAGTATGTTTTAATTTAAGTTCTTCTTCATCAGCTAACAATGATATGACCTTTTATCCTAATTCAACAACAACTTTTGGAGGAAGCACTTTCTATACAGCATATCAACAAACAAGTTCAGTTCCGGCTTTACAATATACTACAAATGTTGGTCCTTATTTTATGTTTGATATGGTTAATGGAAGTGTAGGATGGGATCCTGTTGGTAAAATAACAATATATAATAATAGAAGTTGTAAGAAAATAGTATTTACAGGAGGCGATACAACAGCTCCTGTTAACGGACAAGGTTATTGGACTAATAATACAGGGTTTACATCAACAAGTGGAACAGCACCAGTTTATGATACAACAACTGTATGGAGCACTGTAGGAAGATTACAATTTGGAAGTCCTCTATTCTCTAATTGGAATGTTTGGGTTAAAAGGATTATGTAATTTTATCTTCTTTATTTATAAGATAAAATTAAACTTAGTACAAACACTCTATTAAAGATATACCTATATATCTTGCTAATTCTACAGGAACAGCATTTCCTATCTGTTTATACTGTGATGCTATTCCTCCCGAGAAATTATAACTATCATCAAATGTCTGAATCCTTGCATATTCTCTTATTGTTAAAGGTCTTTCTTCAAGGGGATGACATCTTTCTGTCTGTTTCTGTGTAGGAGAACATAATAATGTCAATGAAGGCTTATCCATTGATAATCTGTGTAAAATACCTCTTTTACCTCCTCCTGAATAAAAGCTTTTACCTAAATAAGATTTTTGAAGTTCTTCTGATAAGTTTATCCAACACCCTCCTTGAGGTATCATTTTAAATAAATTTATTTTTTCTTCGCTATACTTAGAACCCTGTGAAGAAGGGACATTTGTTAAAACATCTCTTAGTATTCTTATATTATT
>JACCDO010093886.1_pt1 | contig 19628 bp, 39 predicted proteins | sample 7446101 | NCBI WGS metagenome assembly JACCDO01 (sample SAMN15323440, study PRJNA562643) | freshwater metagenome | isolation source: river surface water | place: USA:Blue River Watershed | collected 2017-08-16 | reverse complement strand
GATGACAGATGAGGAAGTAGTTAATACTTCAACATACAACGCAGTTGCTCGTTATCTCTAAATAATTTATCTCTGCTAAGCCCTACGCCATGATGTGTAGGTATGCCTGAGATAAGACACCTGAGTATGTGTATAAACTGCTCACCACGACCACAGAAATGCGTGGATAAATAAATAGAGTGGAGAATTCGCCAGGCTGATTAGGGCGATCATAGAAATACTATAGAGCAGGGCTCCTGCAGGCCCAAAGAAGCAGACATCCTGAGCAGGATCCAAAAAGGCTCACCCTACGGGGTCCTTGACTTTGTCAGTGGCCACTAGTATAATTAATATAAACAAACTAACAGAAAGCAGGCCCCCATGGACCAGTCAACAATCGACACACACTACATGACACGAGAGTTCTTAGAAACTCAGTTGGTGCAAAGTAAAGAACGCATTCAACAACTAGAAGAGCACGTACAAAAAGTAACACAACGTTCATATGCAGAATCTGCAGATAAGAATCGTATGGTAGAAGCAATGCAAGAGTGGACCATTGAGGCCCTTGAGCAGGGTACCATTGATGAAAGTGAAGCAGAGACAATTGCTGAGATTTGTGGCTTTGACTTAACCAAGGAATTTGAAGTTGAGGTTACCGTATTGTACTCAGTCACTGTTAATGCACGTAGTGAAGAAGCAGCACAGAATGCAATCTACGATATCGATTTCGATACGGTAGACTACAACTCAGATAATATTTCTTATCTATCATCCAGTGTTGATAGAGTGGATATTTAGTAGGGGGCTACTAATACGGACCTGAGCATGTCTAAGTAAACTGCTTTTATTATTCCCACTTATTAGAGTGGTAGTGTGTTGAGTAAGTGGGTGCTTATCTCGCAAGAATAAGAATACCTGGAGTTACACAGACGGTGTATCTATAAGCAACAGGGCACACTATCACTTGAAAATTTTGGGCGGTCCCTGTGAGCAAGATCACAATGTGAATTACGACACAGTTACGAAATGTCCGACTTATCCCATGTTTAATTAGATCGATTTGCATTTGTCAGTCCATCCTGTTATACTTAAATCTCAACAACAAAAAGGAGAAAACTCATGGCACATGACCTCGAAATTCAAAACGGTAAGACATCTTTTGCATCTTTCCGTGAGCCTGCTTGGCATGGATTGGGTACTGTATTCACAGAAGAAAAAACAACTGCAGAAATGCTAGAGGCTGCAAACCTCAATGGTTGGAATGTTCGTCTTGAAGATATGCCCATCCCTACACATCTAACATCTGATAAAGAATATCAGTATGTTGTCCGTACTAATCCTACTAACAATTCTCAAACCGACGTTCTTGGCGTTGTCGGTGAGCGTTATCATGTTTTGCAGAATGAAGATTTATTCTCATTCGGTGATAACATTCTCGATGGTGGTGGTCGTTGGGAGACTGCTGGCTCAATTAAGGGTGGTCGTGTTGTATTCGGTGCCCTTGCACTAGAGCGTGAAACAATTCTTGACCCTAATGGTGTATCTGATAAGGTAAAGACTTATTTGCTTATCAACACATCACACGATGGCTCGATTGCAATTCAAGCATCTATTACCCCTGTTCGTGTTGTGTGTGCTAACACTCTTAACATGGCACTCAACACTACAAAGAAAAAGAATGGCATCAAACAGTCATTCAAGATTCGCCACACGCAAACTGCAAATGGCAAAGTTCAAATCGCACGTGAGACTCTTGGTCTTGCTAATGCATACATGGACGAATTCGATAAAATGGCTAAGGCACTTTTTGAAACAGAAGTTTCTGCTAAGCAATTTAACGACATCATCCTTGCTGCATACCCAAAGCCTGAAAAGGATTCTAAGGGTGCCTTCAAGAAGTGGGAAAACAAAGTCGATACAATTAACGACATCTACACAGGACAGTTTAACGGCATGATTGCTGGCACTGCTTGGGGTGCGTTTAATGGATTGACAGAACGCCTTGATTGGTATCGCACAGCACGAGGTGGGAATAACGAATCTATTCTCGCATCTGCAAGTGGATTTGACCCTGCAATTAACGCAGAGAAAAATCGTCTGCTAAAAGTTGTGAAGAATGTTATGCAACTCGCATAGCATCTGATACAATTAAATCCTGAGCATGATTTAAAACTGCTCACATGGTCCGTTAGAATAGTTGGTTAGTTCGCTACCCTGTCACGGTAGAGGTCACGGGTTCAAGTCCCGTACGGATCGCAAGTAAATAAATATGCACGCCAATGAATAAAAATTTGGGGGCGGGGGGTGTGAAAAATATCACATCAATTGATTAAGAGGGACTTGCTTTTTTCCCAGTTCTAGGGTAGAATTAATATCATGACCCAAACAATAAATTCGAAAACTGTCGCTCAACTCGTAGAGGATATCTATGAGTCTAACTACCAACACATTGACTTTATGGAGAACATGGGTGGAGAACCCTGTGACTGCTATATCTGTGTAACCTTACAAACCATTGTAGCCTATTGGGGGAACTAATGCTAGGATATGTAACTACTGATCTAGATGAAATGGTTAGTGCTATTCAGTCCGCTCTAACTACCGTGAATTCTGATGACGACCCTTGGCTATACAATAATCTTTGGAAGGCTCAAGAGTTTCTCCAGGGGCTATGGGCAGAAGGGTACTTTGACTAATGGATTTATTAGACTTTGTTAAAGGTCGTATATCTGAACTAACCCTACTCCGTGATGAGTATAAGGGTGAGGGTGACTATGAGATGGACGACTACTGTGCTGGTGCCATTGATGCTTATGACATTGTTAGAATGAGATTGGAAGATACCCATGTGGAGTAGATATACCTTTGTTTGTGATCCTGATGAGTGTGATGCTCTTGTAGAGTTTACTGTTAGGGATGGCTTTGGCTTTCCCCTGGGAGAAGTGGCTATGAAGTGTCCATGTGGCAGGATGTTAAACTATATTAGTTATGAAGAAGCCCATGCTCCGATCATTACAGATGTGAGCAAGGTCACACCACGTGGGCTTGTAAAAATCAACACCAACCCCTATAATTAATATATGGACCTAAATACATTTATCGAATATATAAAACTGCACCTAATCAGTCTTGAACAAGACCTTGAAGAGAACCCTGCCTCTATCCATGTGGTAGATATCGAGGGACAAATCTATGCCACTAAACATCTTTTGTCAGTGGCAGAGGGTAGAATATAGTCATGGAAACAACACAACTAAACCCAAGACTGCAAAAACTAATAGACCTAGGAGAATCAGGTACTGATATCCTCCATGGCGAACTTAAGAATATGATGTATGAGTGTGAGAAGATACTCGTACCTCTGCTAGAGAACTCTAATGAACTTGGTTCTGATGAGGAGTATGACGACACAGTAGAACGACTATATCAATCAGGATACATGGACGCTTTGTCTAGTGTCTATTCCCTTACATATCAGTTAGCATTTGCTATTAGTGATAGGACTAAGAAGAATGGATAACTTCATTGAAATGGATTTTGATGAGTGGTGTGATACATACAAGCCAATCGTTAATCATATAGATGAGCATGCTTCATTTGACAATGGTGATGGTGGCATTATGTTTGAAACCTATGGTGATGAGGTAGAGTTTGTCAAGTCTCAATCCCCTGACAAAATTTGGATGTATGGTGATGGCGACGATGGTGGCTCTTATGTCTGGTCAGGCTGGGGATTTGTAAATAGACTAGGATACTTCATCACTGAGGTACCTTGCCCACCTAATACAACAATTCAAATCCGTGTTAGCCACAACTGGTTCTACTGTGAGAACTGCAATGCAGAGTTTGAGGACCCTGATAATCTTATTAGAGATAAGTTTGATGAGCAAGACTTGCAAAAATGTCCTAACTGTGCTACACTTGAAGAACTAGCACTAGTAGACGGGACCCAACATGGATAAGTATACATGCCCACGATGTAGTCATAAGTTTGCAGAAAATGATGACATCTGGTTTATGAAAAATGCAGGGTACGTAGGATTAAACATCTGCGTATTCTGTGTAACACCAACAGAAAAGAAAGAAGTCCAAAACGTTTGGCACGAGTATTTAAAGAGTAAGGGGCTGGGAATTGAGTGAATATAAAGTAGAGGTCATCTTTGAACCTACAGGTGACTACATGACATTTCGATATGAGGCTGAAGCAGAAGATGAAGCAGCACTCTGTAATGAAATCCTGAGTCAACTATCAATTGTATCTTGGAAGGAAGAAGAGTAATGGGAGCACGGATCAACTTTGTATTTAAGGACGGCACTGACTCATCTGTGGTCCTGTACAGCCACTGGGGACAAGACTCATGGGAGACTGATATTGCTGCAGCCCTGGAGCATGCAACTCCTCGTTGGAATGACTCTGTCTACGGTACCCGTATGATTATTAGTTATCTTATTCAACATGACATTCTTAAAGAGCATGGGTTTGGTATTTATGCTATCAGTGGAGATAACTACGACCTAGGAGAACAGACAGTAGTCATCGACTTTGTTAATAAGACTGTTACTGATAATGTTCCAGTCAAGTGGGATAAATTTGTGGCTGCTTACAGCCCATCACTAGTCTAGGTATTGGGTCACCTAGGCTAATAGGATGAGAGGGCACAGGCGTGGGGCTTGTGCTTTCTCTCCTTTTTTGATACAATGGAGTAGAGGAGTAACATGAGAAGCAAGCGTATGACTAAAGAGGAACAGGTTGCTAAGCAACTTGGGGACATCGTATCTGACTTACGCATTGACTTAGATTTAGTTGGTGAGTATGTTGCACGAAGCCAGCCCAATGTAGTGTATAATCGTCTTATAGAAGTTGCAGAGGCAACCCGATTTGAGAAGGAAGGTCATGTCAGAAAACCATAATACATCGTTTGCAAGTATCTGTGATATCCTAGCAGAAATGTGGCTTGTAGATAGAGACAACGAACAACTGCAGGACTTTATTGAATACAACGATCTTGGTTTGCCACTGGCATATGGTATCGCAGAAGGCATCGTTTCGTCAACTCCATTAGCAGAGCAATACATCACAGAAACATTTCTATTGCTGCTTGGTGCACTAGAGATTGAAGACAGTAACTATACTAGCCTACGTGAACTCTACGAGGCTGCTGGCGTTTTAGATTGACAAAAGCCCCGAAAGGGGGCGGGGTATCAAACCTTATATCAAATATGATTACGATCCAACAAATATTTTTCCAGATTCATGGGGATTCTACCATATCCAAACCTTTGTGTCAAATCTATACCAAACCTTTATATCTAGATATCGTGGTATAATTCTTATATGAGTCCAAGAAGCCATTTTGCAGAGTATGCTAAAAGAGATCCAAAAGGATATAGAGCCTTCTCTGATAACCTATGGAACTCTTTTGTATCTATTACACATGGTATTGGTTTGTCTAAGTTCTTTTCTTTCACTCCCCCGCAAGAAATCATGGGGGATCCCGCCCACGCAGGTGAAAGCATAGGCAAGGCCCTAGCAGAAGTATATGTGAATATGCATGACTCCGAAGATAACTAATAGTTTTATAACTCAGGCGGACGCTCAAACCTTTTCAGATTACATTACGAAGTACAAGGATACTGAGCGTTTTGATACACATGTAGGCCTAGCCCATAAAGAAGGAGAAGCAGCCCGTGCTGTATTCCCAGAAAGAACCAGACCATCTGATCATATAGAGATCAAGGAGGTTGTCGACAAATATGCAAACCTTTTTATCGAGCAATTGACAAAAGATTACGATCACCCAAACCCTCTCCATTTTTACGGGATCTCAATAACTCGCCTAACTGCAGGGGTACAACTAAGAATCCATAGAGATATCCATACAGTAGGACCAGTAATCAAATACTCTGGTGTTATGTATCTTAATGATGATTGGGATGGAGGAGAGATTACATTCCTGGATGAGTTTACTCCTAAGAGTAAGTTTGATATCTATGAAGATGATATGGAAGGTTTGGTATATAAGCCTAATGCAGGAGATCTCTTTACCTTCCCCGCAGAAGCCTGGCATGGGGGACGCAAAATCACCAGGGGATCAAGAGATGCAGTAGTCTTATGGGCTACAGATAGTACAGATCATATCTTCCATTGGTAGTATACAAATAACCAAACCTTTGTATAAAGTTTTTAAAAGTTTCTAAAAAAAAGATTACGATTGTCTCAAATTTTTCCAGATTTGTGGCATATTTTTTATGCATGAAATGGGCTTGACAAACCATTGTTTATAAGATATAATGCCCAAACCATGCATATAAAGGTTTGACAGATATGAAGGTTTGTGATACAATCCCGCAAATAAGGTTTGATGATATGAAGGTTTGAAGGTTTGGCATTACGAAGCCCCTCTATGAAAGGGCTCCCTAACCCACTATGCTCCACAACCCTCCACTCCAGACCATCTATTTAAATAAACAGTAACATTTATCTGTGGATAACATGTGGATAACTATGATATTTTAGCCTTATCAGGGTGTGGATAACTATGCTTGACAAACCTTTATATTCAGAATATAATTATCATATACCTACTAGCAAAAGGAATAAAAATGTTTGAAGATTATGAAGATGATGATATTTTTATGGATTATGACAACGAAACCTATGACCATAACCCATTCTTAGGTGATAGAGACGTAATCGGATCAGATGATAATTGGGGTATCAATGCTCCTGATTGGGCACCTACATCGTTTGGATCATATAGTAACTAACCTGTGGATAACTTTTTTGCACGGAACCTATATCTGATATACTGATATCATGCTAAATGTCCTATGCTTCGACTGTGGTGGTATGTATCAAGTACCCTATGGCACAAACAATGTAACCAAGTCATGTCCTAAATGCTATCCACCAGACTGGTGTGATGACTGTGTAGTTGTAGACAGTAAATGTACTATCTGTGGCTATACCCATGGATGTTAATACTAGGGGTAATTGGCTCTTATTTGACTTCCCCCGCAAAACCTGAGATAATAGATACATGAAGAACATTATCAAACATGAAAGAACCAACGTCAAACCTCTTCGATTAATAGGTAACTTCTTTGGTGATATATCCACAGATCATATCATCAAGGCTGTATATCTAGATGACATTGGCAATAATGGCTTACGTTATAAATACCACGCAAAAATGTGGAGAATCCTCAACCTACCATATGCTTGGTGGGGAACCTACTATGAATGGGATATCAATGGCTAGGACTATTATCTGTCCCGTCTGCAAAAAGCAATGGGACTTCAGAGTGGGCTTTGCTCATGAAAGTCTCAACAAGCACTTGAAGGAACACAAGTGAAGATAGTAATTGAAGAGTATCAACCTCAACCTAAGATTAAGAAAAAGTTTAAGGATGAAAGGTTCATGCTTCCACCTATTCCATGGAAGTGGACTCTTTATAGTGGGACAAGGATTCTAGGGTTTGGCTATGCCCATACTGAAGATGATGCTAATAAGATGGCTAACGGAGCACTCAGAAATGCTAACCGAAAGTGAGTCGATAGACTCATATGAAGGTTTGTTATCTCTATTTTGCGCCGAACTTTAAACGCTTGACATACTTGTCGCCGAACTGTATACTTGATATATGATCAATATGGAGATACCTGACCCATTTCAAACCTTCGTAGCCAAGAAGTATGCTAACGCTAAAGGCTATGTGCATGATTTCTTTACTGGGGAATGGTCTTATAAGTGTGCTTGTAATGAGATGCTTTATGCTCCATCCCGCAAAATTATGACAAAGATTAGATTGTTTCACACACGCAATGAATGCCTTGGAGGATGGTAATGCCTATTTATGTTCCAATTTATGTTAATAAGGCTTTGATTAAAACCTACACTATTGGAAGAGTCTCAGGCGATACGAACCCTGACTCTATCAATACTTACTTAATTACAGAAGAAGGTTTTCCTTGGGAGACTGGTCAAATGTTTAATCATAGGTATGGAGATAGCATAGAGACTTGCGTAACCAAGGGTCTTAGTGCTATGATGGATACATGAAAATATTTGGACTAACCTTTCAAAGCCCTATCGTACGCTACAAAGTAACAGACCTTGATCAAGAGGTCTATGATGCTATTCGTGCTTCTATAATTGAAGATATTGTTGCTGAGATGGAAGAAGAAACTAGACATAATATTGAAGTTATTAAACTATTTGGACCACGCCCATGATTATTAAGACTAAGGATGAACTAGTGGCAAGTCGTGAATCTTTGCTTAAAAAAGCGGGAATGTCGTGGAAAGAACTAGAATCTCTAGGTAAATCATATCAACTAGATGACGATAAGTACTATATATATAAAACTATCAAATCAATTAACTGGGTATTGGATGGAAAGTAATGACTTACGAATATTTTGAATCAGGTGAGTCATATGACTCTCTTGTAGCGTCTGCTGGAACTATTATTAAAGACTGGAACATAGGTGATTGGCAGGGTGATTATGTATACCTGCTCAAAAATGGTAACAAGTTTGGGTTTACCGTAGTTGGGTACGGATCATGTTCTTATTGTGATGCGCTTGAAAGTTGCGAAAACGACGAGCAGGTGCAAGAACTAAAGGAAGAAATAGTTAAGGGTATTTTTTGGGGGACTGCAGAAGAAGTAGAAGCCTATGCTATTAATGATAATGCTAATCGTTGGTACTATCATGAGCATGAATGGAAAACTATTAAGCGAGAACTAAAAGCAGAATTGAGAAAGGGCTAATATGATAATCAAAATATTATGGCTTATCTGTTCGTTGTTTGTGTTTAGGTACACGCTAAAGAATATGATTAAAGAAGAATTAAAAACTTTTGGCGGGATAGACGGAATCTTATTGGGACTATTTATTGTAATCTCTACCATAATTGCTGCAGCAGGACCTATTGCAATAGTGGCATTCCTTGTGTATAATGGACTTAAGGGAGTTGCAAACGGTATTAGCGAAGGGTATCAAAATGAACGAAACAGAGTTTGATCAAGAGTTTAATTTAGAAGACATTACGAACGCCATAGTTAATCAGGCTAAGGCTGAAGTTAAGTCTAAGTTTGGGAATAAAAAACGGCATAGACAATAGACTTGCCATACCGTGCCAAAGATGGGATACTTGGTTTATGAATGTTTGGAAAGTAGTAGCAACAGACTCTAATTCTGTGCTCAATAGTGAGGCTATTAAGATCCTTCAAAAGTTAGAAGATCATAAGAATAGGCTTGAGACAGAAGAATACAATAAACTGCTTAAGAAATTGGCTAAAAAATTTCCTGACTATAGGACTCAGATTTATTCTCTTAAGATTAGAACTGATAATGATGGCAATATGGAAAAGGCTGCAAGCCTTAAGGATCTCATGAAACTTTCACATGCAGAAAGAAAACATCAGATAAGACAGGAGTATCCTCGAAAATGATAAAGCAGAATGTAGTTTACTGTAAGAATTGTGACACCCTAAGAGTTGGAACCATAAATCTTGAGTGTAGCCTTTGTCATGGCAAAATGAAAGACCTTGGCTATATTGAAACAGTAGAAGATGCTATCTGGCTTGGTCAGCAGTATAAAGGTGTTGCGGTAGAGCCAAGTCTTGAGTGGCATAGCCAAAGTTTGCTGAATCCAGATAGAGAAATTAGTTGGTAATGGGAAGGAAGTATGACTACAGTCACAAAGTAACTGTACCCAATCTAGATCTTTATGAAGCACAGGATGGAGAATGCACAAAGTGTGGTCCTGTAAGGGTATTTTATAAGTTTAGAAGAAGAAATAAAAATAAGCATACGTTTGTTTGCTCAAAAAGACAATATGAACTTGAAAAAGAAAAGGGCATTGACTTTATTCACAAAAGAAATTACAATCAATGGAAACGAGAGCAATCATTAAGTAATGATAAGCAAAACGAAAGTAAGTGGAATAAAAGACTTTATGACTTAAAAAGAAGTAATAAACTTACTTTAAATGATATATATGATAAATTAGACTTACAAAAAGAACAGTGTTCTATATGTTTGATTAAACTAACATCTATTGAAGAATGGAAAAATACCTTAAAAAAGAATTGGGTCATTGATCATGATCATTCCTGTTGTGGTGAAACTTATTCTTATAGTAAAAATGTAAAAAGAGTTCTTTGTGGAAACTGTAACAGAGATCTTTTATGTAATAATTGTAATACTGCTATTGGGTTGTTAAAGGAAAATACAACAAACCTAAACAATGCAATACTATATTTAGATAAATATAATACTTGACAACTTATCCTCCGAACTGTATACTTAATATATGATCTGTAAAACCTGCGGTATGGACAAAGAAAATATTGAGTACTGGGATACTCATCAAACCATGAGCGATTACAAGGTGTGGTGTGCCAAGAGAGCCTAGAATTATGCAGATGGACTGGAGAGCCCTGGGCTACTGGCCTGTCTATAAAGATGGAAAATTGACATGGGAAAAAGACGAACGTGATATAATTAGGGAATGATCGCATCAAGAGTACCTGAGAAATGTTATTATTGTGATAACAAGGCTGAGTATAACCAGTTAGTTGGTGCTACTCCTGAAGAGTTCACTGTTTCAGGTGTCTGTAAAAAACATTTAATTATAGATATCTCTTAATTTAAGGAATCATATGGATATTCAAAGACATCCAACCTATCATTACAATACTGAAAAGATAGGTGACTCTATAAATAATATAAAAACAATTAATAATTTTATTAGTGATTCAGAGTGCAACAAGATAATTGAATCAACTAAGTCACAAAAACCAAGAAGCAAGTCTGGACAGTGGGATGGAATGGAGTACACCCCTGATCCTGCCATCCTTCCTCTAGTCCTAGATGCTCGTAATAGGGCTTTGGAGGCTATGCTAAAGGCTTATGGAGTACCTCTTACACTTGTACCAAACCCACACATAGTTAAGTGGTCTAAGGGGCAGTATATGGATGAGCACTCAGACGATATTGGTATAACAAAATATAATATATCAGGAGTTATTTATTTAAACAGTGAGTATAGTGGTGGCGAGATAAACTTTAAGACATCTAATACCTGTTACTCTATGACTATCAAACCTAGCACTGGTGATCTTGTTATATTCCCTGGAAATTCTAACTACCCACACTCTGTTGGAGAAGTCTTAAGTGGAGAAAGATATACAATTCCAGTGTGGGCAAGTTACAAGGTTTAGTATGGTGTATACTTAGTATATGAAACAATCAAATAATAAAGTATCTCAGCATAAGATTAAGCGTGCTGCAAAGAATCAAAAAAGGAAAGCAGCAAAGCCACAGTTGTCAAAGTTTGAGCGAAAGCAAGAGTTTTTAAGGCAACAACTTACAGAAAAGTTTAAGTCTGCACCTTCGCAATGATATACAATGCAAGGCTGATCACCTATACAAGGTCTGGATCAGCGTTTCTTGGTTACCTAATTAATGACAGAAACATGTGTAAGATTGCCACAGGAAGTCATCAATTAAATCGACTTAGAGATGGTGAGTTATTAATCACCTGCATAAGAAACCCAGTAGACGTAATTGCATCCTCAATAGTCAATGAATTAAAAGATATAAAAGACTTTGAAGACTTCTGTTACGGACAGATCAAGGGGTATGTTAACTTTCATGAGGAAGTTTTAAAGATAAAGTCAAAAGTGATAGTTGATTTTAATAGATTAACAACAGATACTGACGCATATATGCAAGAAATTGCATTCAGGGTTGGCTGCCAGGACTACATGATGCCAGAATATGTAGGGGTAAGGCTAGAGGGCCGTGGTCACATACATTCATCAAGAGAGAATGACTTTTACCCACAGGCTTTGGAGATAGCAAAACGTCAAGACTATACTGAGGCACTAAAAGTATATAAGGAAGTCTTAAAGTTTTGTGTTTGACATAACATACATTAAATGATATACTTTTAATATAAGCGAGTGTTACATAATGGTAGTGTCTCTGCCTTCCAAGCAGATAGTGCCAGTTCGATTCTGGTCACTCGCTCTAATGATACTAAGGTTGCGTTGCAGGTATAGAGACTGACTCCCGACGGGGACAACTGGAGGACAACGGGCGATAGTAAATCCTCACGTATCATGGTCAATAAGTTAGTCTGCTCGTAGACTTATTGATCGCTTTGGCCCTATCGTCTATCGGTTAGGACTCCAGATTTTCAATCTGGCAAGACGGGTTCGACTCCCGTTGGGGCTACTATAGAAATGGAGGATAATATGATTCACGCTTTGTTTTTGATCCCTGCATTTTTTATGGGATATGTAGCATGCTACGTTGCAATGACCTATAAGGTTGTTCAAGATGAAAAATAATTTAATGTTTCAAATTTGGGCAGTTGGAGTTTTGATTATTGCTGCACAATATGCTATACTAAATATTATTGGACTATAGGAGATTAAAATATGGCATGTACTTGTGGATTTTCAACAGAGTTCCCTGAGTGTAATGGAACTCATAAGGTTGTTAAAAAAGTAAAAGAGCAAATGATTAAAGATATTGAAGAGATTGGTCTTGGCGAAGAGAACGATCAACTGAATGCACTTGGCATGAAAATGCTTATTCTAAATAAGATTAGGGGAAATAAGTGAGACTTCTACCAAAAAATATCTTTACCGAAGAAGAACTTGCAGAACTACACTTCTATATTGGATCTATCAAGCATAATGAAAAGTTTGATTTTGAAGGAAGAACACGACTAGATTTTGATAACAATTTACCTAAACACTTACTTGCAAAGATAGTGTCCATTGCCCATAAAAAAAACCCAAGCCTAGAATTTTTAAGTGCTTATCTATCTGAGTATAATTTAAAGTATGGAAACCCAAGCCTCAATCCGCACTTTGATACAACTCAGGCAACCTATACAATTGATTATCAGTTAGAAGCAAATGTAGACTGGCGTATTTTTATTGAGGGTATTCCGTTCCAACTAAAGGACAATGAGGCCATAGAGATTAATGTACGTGAAGAGGCTCACTGGAGGCCACGCAGAAAGTTTTCTGATGGGGAATCGGTATCAATGATCTTTTTTCACTTTATTGATAAGTCTATTGAACTTCCAAAAGAGCCAACGCCTGACGATATTAAAGAAGTAATGAAGAAGTGGGACCACCTATACTCTATTTGGGAGAACTGATGAACTCTAGACTAAAAGAAATGATTGAAAAACTGCCTGATGAGGTTAGGCACGCAGTTATTAAGGACTACCTACAGAAAACATACTATTGGTCAGTTGGTATTTTTTCATTCCTCATCGGAACCCTTTTTGGTATATTGATCAAGTAAGATCTAGCACCAGTAGCCAAGTTGGTCAAGGCCCCGAACTCATAATTCGGTTATCGTAGGTTCAAGTCCTACCTGGTGTACTTTTATATGGTATGATTGATACATGATAAAAAATGTTTATAAATGTCCTGAGTGCCAAACACTAATTACTATTGAGACATCAGTCCATGTTCTCCCAGAGTCTATCGTTTGTGTATGTAATACACCTATGCCATTAATTGGTGCATAAATGTGGTCTTGGATATTAGCCGTCATTGGCGTGTCTGGAATATTTTTGGTTGGTCGCAAGACTATCTGGGGATGGCTAATACTATGTGTTAATGAATGCCTGTGGATTCTTTATGCCCTCGCAACAAAGCAGTATGGTTTTATCGCTATGGCAGTAGCATATGCTGCAGTATATATTAAGTCCTTTATTCATTGGAAAAAAGAGGATAGTGTATAATAAGGTTATGGCACTAAACTTTGATCAAGAAATATTTGTAGTAAAAAACCTATTGAATGACTCTGAAATAGAAGAGTTAAAGGCTGCTATTGATGAATCAAGAAGGCCTGAAGGTGGCAATGTTTCAGAGTTTAAGTTCTGGTCAAGAATCAACAGCAATATAAAGATTCCAGATTCAGTTATGAAAAAGTTTCATGCCGTTGCACTTCAACATGGAGACCCATCACTTCAATTTTCAGCACAAACATGCTTTAGATATGATCCAAAGTATGCCTCTGTTGGTGGACTAACGCAGTGCCCACCACATAATGATGGTGGATATAAGGTACAATTTTCTATCGACTATCAAGTAGAGTCTAACGTTACCTGGCCATTGTGGGTTGAGGGTAAGCAATATGTGTTAGAAGATAATGATGCATTAGTATTTAGTGGTAGAAGTCATGTTCATTGGAGAGATGACCAAGTATTAAGTGATGGTGAGTTTGTTGATATGTACATTATGCACTTCACACAACCAGATTACGAAGAACTAGATAAGGCTGGTAAAATAAAGCATTTCCCTAAAGAGTCACTAGATAACGCTTGGTCAATGTATAAGCCACTAAAACCATATGAATGCAAGAGTACAGACCAGTACGATCATTCAATGTGTAACCATGGATAATCAATCAATATTTATTCAGATAGCAAGTTGGCGTGACCCATTTGTTAAAAATACAATTGACTCAGCACTAAGAACAGCCTACAATCCTCAGTCACTAGTCTTTGGTGTAGTTTTTCAAGGTTATGAAGAAGATTCATGGATGATTGATGAACTTAAGTCTTATCCAAATGTAAAAATAATAACTATAGACGGTAAAGAAGCATCTCCTTATATTTGTAATATAAGAGGATATACTGGGTTTTCTCTTTTAACAGATGAAAAATACTATATGCAGATTGATTCTCATACAAGATTTGCAAAAAATTGGGATGCATATATGAAAGAAGAGTTAAAGGTTGCCAATAATGTATTTGGAAAGTCAGTTCTTTCACCACAAACACATCCATTTTTTGACTGGTATGATGAATCAGATACCAACGGTATGATCGCTGGTATTGATCAAGATTGGTTTGATAAATTTAAAAATCCTGTAATAGGACGGGCATACTATAAGCAAGAAGACTATATATGCATCGAAAGATTCTATAATGCGAATACTTTTTTTGCATACTCTGATGACGTAAGGACATGCAGACAACCATTTAATATATCTTTTGAGTTTGAGCAACCATTTAACACAATTAGACTGTTCACATCTGGATACAACATTGTTTCTACCTCTAGAACATATACTTTTGTATTTGATTACCATCGAAATGTTGACATCCCTGTTGTTAGACACATAAGATCAGAGGAAGACATACAGAAAGGTCCTTGGGGCCAGGCACATATTCACTCAGAAGCAAGGTTTAAAGAGGTACTAGAAAGCAACATAGTCGATTACTCAGATGGCCTGTATGGTCAAAAAACCTTTAACGATTTTATAGAATTTTCTGGATATAATCCATTAACAATGAAGGTTCTTCGTGAAAGAAAGGATGAACTAATTCCTGGAGAATACCACTACATTAATCACGAAGAGATGACAAATAGATTAATTAAAAGGTAGCAACACTAAGTATTCATGTATTGAGAAATGATCTAAATCTAACTCTTTAAAATCGTGATTAGAGTACTGCTCAATTTCATTTGTTTGTGGGAAGTATACTAGGATAAACCTAGACTCTATGCTCTTTATAGTTTCAATATTGTGATCTCTTTTAACGATAAACATTTGATCTATATTTTTTACTTCAGGGCTTTTAGTTGCAAATTCATTTATAATATCAAACATAAAATTATTTAACTTCATAGAGTACATAAAGACTTTGTCTTCTACGTATGGGTATACTTCGTGATCTAGTCTAACATTCTTTATATGACTAAATGGATGGCTATCCCAGGATAAAATGCCATCATTAAATCCCTGTTGAAGAATAAAGAAAAACTTTTCATGTTCTTTTTTTGATGTTAGCATAGGCATAGTATAAGTATACCAGACTTGCAATTCCTATAGAATCTGCTATACTTATTATATAGTAAAATATTAACACCAGTAACTCAGTTGGTTAGAGTACCTGCCTTATATGCAGAGAGCCGAAGGTTCAAGTCCTTCCTGGTGTACTGGGGTAAGATAAGAAAGTTGGTGCAAATCCAACCTACCCTGCTAACAGAAAGAGAAAAAATGAAAACAATCGGAGATAAACTAGGCAACTTTGCTGTAACTGGAGTAAAACCTGGAGCACTAACGTATGACGAATCGTCATTCGAAATTTTAAATCAAGACTCGTTCCCTGGAAAGTGGAAGATCATTGTATTTTATCCAAAGGATTTTACTTTTGTATGCCCAACAGAAATTGTTGCGTATGATGCACTTGTAAACGACTTTAATGATCGTGATGCAGTTCTTTTGACTGGCTCAGTAGATAATGAGTTCTGTAAGATTGCATGGCGTAATGCACATGATGATCTTCGTAAGACTAATTCTTGGTCATTTGCAGATACAGCACATCAACTTGCTGGTGATCTTGGAATTCATCACACATCTGGTGTAACATTCCGTGCAACATTTATTGTTGATCCAGAAAACACTATTCAGCATATCACAGTCAACAATCTTGACGTAGGTCGTAATGCAGATGAAGCACTTCGTGTTCTAGATGCACTACAAACAGGAGAACTTTGTGCATGCAACAGACCTTTGGGTGGAGACACTCTATAATGTCTTGGGTTGAGCAACTTAAAGAAAACCTTCCAGAGTATGCAAAAGATATCAAACTAAATCTAGATGCAGTTATTAATAGGTCTTCTGTTGATCCAGAACATGCTACATACCTTGCACTTGCAGCAGCGTTTGCAACTGGCAACGGGAAACTTGTTGCTTTTATTACAGCAAGTGCTACAGACGAAGTAGAAAGAAATGCTGCACTTACTGCTGGTGCTATCATGGCACAAAACAACGTGTGGTATCCATACTTAGAGATGGCAGATGATGCAAATCTAAGTGGTTTACCAGCACAATTAAGAATGAATGCAATTGCCTCACATGGTGGGACAACAAAGGGTAAGTTTGAAGCATACTCTTTGGCATCATCTATCATTGGAAAGTGTCATTTTTGTGTAAAAGCACACTATGAAACTCTAAAGGAAGAAGGCTATTCAGTTGAACAGTTGCGTGATATCGGAAGAATTGCAGCAACAGTTAATGCTTTAGCAAAGATTCTTTCAGCGTAAAAGATAGTCCTAAGCATGACTTAAAACTGCTCTATACCTCTGTAGTTCAGTGGACAGAACGTTGGACTTCTAAGCCAAGCGTCGCAGGTTCGATTCCTGCCAGGGGTGCTCTTTATACTCTTGCTGTCTTTTATCTATAGCATCTAGTGCAACAGAATACATATCTAGTGCTTCTTGAATATACTTGCTATCAATTACAGACTGCTTAATCTCTTCATACATCTCTGACTTTGCAGTTGGAAGAAGGTTGGCAGAACCAGATGTATGGTTAATGTCATTTGCTAAATCTCTTTCCCACCCTGTTTTATCAAGTTCTATTTGTTCTTTTGTTGGCATTGTAAAGTATTCTGGGTTATCTATTTCTGATGAGATAGACTTAAGAAGTCCATACTCGTTACCAACCAACTGTTCAAAAGTGTATGGCATCAAACCACCTATATTCTTAATTAGGTTATGTGTATACCCCATCCACATATGTGTTTCTTGAAATACTGCCTCTGCGATCCATCTATTTTTATCGTCAGTAAGTCTCTTTATATTGTCTTCTATAATCTCTGGTCTTCCTATGATGGTTGATCCGCCAAAGCCGTAAGAACTCTTGTTAACTATTGACGCTATATTGTCTATAGGGTTTCTTAATATAGTTGTCTGAACCATATCTGGGATATTGGCCAATAGTAAGATTGGCTCATGTACCTTGATTACCCATGAGTCTTCTTGGCTCCATTCTCCCTCTCTTGATCTACCTGGATTTTTTTCAGTATAGGCCATTCTTAGAATTCTGGAGTAGTATGATGAACCACTTCTTGGCATTGTTGTTATCGCTATTTTAGGCATACATATAGTATACCAGAAGGTTATTTTTATGTGGTATACTATTTATATGCTAAAAGAAGGCGACTTTGCAATGACCTCCCATGGTGGAGAAGGAGATACCCATATAGGACAGGTTGTTCATGTCATGTATGAAGGTGCACTTGGCAACCCTGGTACAGAGTATTATATGGAAGCATCAGCAGAAAATCCTGCTGTAATGATTCAGTTATTCGAACAAGAAGAAAGCGGAATGTGGGAAGCAACAAGACTTTATACAGCATGTGCAATGTCAATGTATGTACAGATCCCACCACTAATGGTTGAACCTGAAGATTCCGAAGTTGCTATGGCCATGTACGACTCATCAATTGGGAAGGCAGATCCTTGCTGGGATGGATATGTGCAGCGTGGAATGAAACCAGGAGACAATGGACAGATGGTTCCTAACTGTGTTCCAGTTGAAAAAACAGAGTCAGTGTTTTTTAATTTAGGTAAAGACTACACAAAGTCTACCAAGAATATCTACAGAGTAGAGGAATAATGCCAAAGAAAAAAGCAGCAGCATTCAATCCAATTCAAATTAAAGACGGTTGGATTGTAAGATTATATAAGGATGGTCGCATTAAGTCTAAGGTTGCACCATATGAAGTAAGGCACCCAAAGAAAGATCACTCTGGTGGCAAAGCAAACTAGAAAAACAAAGACTGGAAGAGATCTTATTATATTGGATAAGCCAGTCACAATAAGTATTAAAACAAAAGTTCCATCAAAGTATATGCTAATCGATACTGAAACTGGTGAGATATACCTAGGAAACTCAAGTGGTGCTTGGACAAAGTTTGTTAAAGATAAGAAAGATGAATAAGCAGTTTATAGACGACTGCTTAGGTCTATTAGCCACGACTCTCAGCCTGCCAACTCTCCACTCGTAGGAGCATCCGTTGCAAAACCTTTTAAAGTCTCATAGCGGAATAGTATCTATTATACTACTATTTTTATGAGCAGTTTTTTACAGTCATACTCAGGACTATACCAGTTCTTTAGTGTCGCTGTCTCCCCCGACAATTATATTGTACTACTGAATTTCAATAGTTCTAGGCTTCTTCTCTTCTGGGACATGCTTTTCAAGAGTGACCTCTAGAATCCCATTTGAAAAGATTGCTGACTCAACTTCCATATACTCTGGCAAGTTAAATACAGTCGAGAACTTTCGTGCTGCAATCCCCTTATGTAAGAAGATTACTGACTCGTCCTCTTCAACTTCTGACCTTTGGCCACTGATCTTAAGTTGATTGTTTTCTACTGTAATCGAAACCTCTTCTTTGTCAAAACCTGCAATGGCAAACTCCAAAATAAAAAGATCTTCCCCTACCTTGATTACATTATAAGGTGGGTAATTATTTTGTGTTGTTCTGACTGTCTGATTGAATCGATTAAAGAATGGGTCATCTAAAAGACCCAGCATTGTTTCTACTACCATTTTATTCCCCTTTCAAGCGAATAAGTTAATTTGCCCCCCTACTGGGCAGGCAATATTAATTATAACATAAAGTTAATTAATTGTCAATCCCAAGAATTTCTCTTTGTCTAGCACAGCCAATCTCATCATTAGCAGTTTTAATAAGCATAAGAGCAGCATAAAGATCTTCTGCAGACTTCTTTAGAATAGAGACCTCTTCGCTATCTTGATCTACAATAGCCTTAATCTGCTGAACCTTTGAAAAAACCTTT
>JACCDO010315880.1_pt1 | contig 19631 bp, 17 predicted proteins | sample 7446101 | NCBI WGS metagenome assembly JACCDO01 (sample SAMN15323440, study PRJNA562643) | freshwater metagenome | isolation source: river surface water | place: USA:Blue River Watershed | collected 2017-08-16 | reverse complement strand
GAATAATAGAATAATAGAATTGATGTTCGCGTTAAAAGTAAAATAAAATAATATCTAAACAGAGTAACAAAACAGTAACAAATAAAAGCAAAACATGGAGTTTGAGAAAATAATTAAATCCGTTTTAAAAACAGTTAGTAAGGAATATTCCATAGACTATTCCGAATTAAAATCATTATGTAAAAAAAGTTTAAAAAAATCAAAAGAAGCAGACGATATGTTGATGAGTTCCATAGAGGAAATCTGGGAACTTCAAAATGTAGAATCTGAAGTTGACCTCGATGAGTATACCGATACATCGTTGATGATGTTTCTTAAAATGAAAGGAGTTACCGATGTACCTGAAGAGGAAATTCGTTCTGCAGTTTGGGAATTATTAGAAGAGGAATGGGAGGAAGGTTCTGATGAAGAATCTGGTTCAGAAGATTCAGATGAATCAGATTTTGACGATTCGGAAGATTCAGAACAAGATGAGCCTGAATTAGCTGAGATTGTTATTCCTAAAAAGGTGAAAGTTGCTTCGGCAACTCCCAAAACTCCAAAGAAGGTGAAAATCGTTGAACCAATCCCAGAAACAGTGTTTGAAACAGAAAAACTTGACTAATGGTAATACTATTACCCAAATGTATTTTCAATAGTAAATTTTAAATAAAGAATATCGTCACTTGATCGATGTTCGTAGTATATATCTCCAATGTAATAACTCATTGGTGGAAGTGTACCATTTTTTTTAATAAACAAAAAAATAGCTTCGTGCTGTTTAATTAACTTTTTTTGACGTAAAATTCCAATTACGTCACAAACTTTTAATACTTTAGGCATGAGATATCTGATTGGTTTCTCTAAATGTTGGCTTTCTACAACGACTGGTACTCTATCTGGGAATTTCTCCATGATTTCTTTTATTGGAACCATTCTTAATTTAAACCAACTAAGATAAAACAAACAACCAAACAGGTATTTATTTAATATTCCGGAATATTTTAATTAATAAAAATAACCGGTAATCGATAAAGTTATTAGTTTACTAACAACAACGCCAATGAGTTCAACTATTTATGATTTATCTGTTGGTAACTTAGAGGTTACCGGTATGTACCACGTAGAGATAGACCCGGTATCCATAGGTCTTCGTGCAGGTCAAAACAATCAATCAAGTTATTCAGTTGCTATTGGAAAGGAGGCAGGACAAAATAGTTTACCTGAGTATACAGTTGCGATAGGCTACCAAGCAGGTCAAACTGGTGAATCTGTTAGAAACGTTGCTGTTGGTAGTCAAGCAGGACAAATTGATCAAAATTCTGGTTGTGTTGCGATAGGTGATAAAGCAGGTCAAACTAACCAAGGATTTCAATCAGTTGCTGTAGGTGTTAGTGCTGGTGCTGATAATCAAGGATCTAATAGTGTTTCTGTTGGATTTGGTGCAGGTTCGACAGGTCAGTTGGGTGGTACAACTGCAGTTGGTTGTCAGGCTGGTGCCGTTAATCAAGGACTCAATGGTGTTGCAGTAGGTAACCAAGCAGGCCAAACAAACCAACAAGGAGGAGTTGCAATTGGATTTCAATCTGGGCTATTTGGTCAGGGAATTAGTTCAATTGCGATAGGTGTTCAATCAGGAACAACTGGACAAGGTGACAATGCCGTTGCGATAGGAAATAATGCCGGAAATACTAATCAATATCCAGAAACGATTGCGATCGGAGACAATGCAGGTTATCAAAATCAATCAAGTTACTCCATTGCAATAGGAAATCTTGCAGGATATGATACACAACGTTCATCTGCTATAGCAATAGGTCACAAAGCTGGACAAACGTTACAAGGTACTTACTCCATAGCGATAGGTGAACAGGCAGGTGTAGTTTATCAGAATGAGGAAACCATTGCAATTGGTCACAATGTTGCTTATTCCAATCAAGGACCGTATGGGATTGCAATGGGAAGTAATGCAGGTAATAATAATCAAGGTTCTGCATCTGTTTCTGTAGGTTTTTGGGCAGGAGGTAATTTTCAAGGTAACAATAGTATTTCCATAGGAAACATTGCAGGTAATGCTGTACAAGGTAACAATAGTATTGCTTTGGGTAATTTTGCAGCAACCAATTATCAAGGTTCAGAAACCGTTGCCATTGGAGACCATGCAGGTGAAAACTATCAAGGTTATAATAGTATAGCAATCGGAAACCAATCTGGCAATCTATATCAAAACATAAACTGTGTTGCAGTAGGAAACCAAGCAGGACAAACCTACCAAAGTCAATCAGCAGTTGCGATAGGCGATGCAGCAGGTTCTAAATATCAACAATTGGGATGTGTTGCTATAGGAAATCATGCAGGTGCCAATACTCAGGGTATCAACGCAGTTGCGATTGGTACCAACGCAGGATATGGATTCCACAATGATTACCCAGTACCTGGAGCTCAGGTAGACAATCCACAATGTTTAAATGCAGTTGCGATAGGTTCTATTGCTGGTTATGCATTGCAGGGAACTAACAGTGTTGCTATAGGAAATTTTGCAGGTTATGCATTTCAGGGAAGTAATGCAGTTGCATTGGGAAATCATGCTGGTGGTGGTTCATATACTGATGGATATACATTACCTGCCTATGGTTCAGGTCAACGTTTAGAATCTATAGCCATTGGAAATTATGCTGGTCAATCGGCTCAAGGAACTCAATCCATATCCATAGGTAGCTATTCAGGAAGAATATCGCAAGGATACAATAGTGTAGCGATAGGTGCATATTGTGGAAACAATAGCCAAGATAATTATTCAGTTGCAGTTGGTAGTAATTGTGGTGAATTGAATCAAGGTTTACAATCTGTTTCTCTTGGTTATCAATGTGGACGTTATGACCAAGATAATTACTCAGTTGCTGTTGGTTTTCAGGCAGGTTATACTGCACAAGGTGTTCAAAACGTTGCAGTTGGTAACGGAGCAGGTTCTACGTCGCAAAATCCATACTCAGTTGCAGTTGGAAGTTTTGCAGGAAATATAAATCAAGGTCTCAATACAGTCGCAATTGGTTGTAACTCAGGAAATATAAATCAAGGTAGTAATTGTGTATCAGTAGGATATCAATCTGGTGCAACAAATCAAGGATATTCATCTATATCCATAGGAACAAATTCTGGTTTAAATAATCAAGGTGCTTATTCAATTGCATTAGGAAATAATGCAGGTAAGGGATATGACAATAGTGATCCATTAAATATTTTAGCTTTTCCACAAAGAAGTTTTTCTGTAGCAATTGGTAACAATTCTGGTTATTTAAATCAAGGAACTCAATCTATTGCTATAGGAAATAACTCTGGTTATAGTAATCAAGGTTCTAATAGTGTTGCTGTAGGAATTGGTTCTGGAATGAACAATCAAGGTAGTAATTGTGTTGTTGTTGGTAACTTAGCTGGACAAACTGGTCAAGGAAACAGTAGTATTGCAATTGGATTTCAATCTGGTCAATCAGAACAAAGTTCTCAATCCATTGCGTTAGGAACAAATGCTGGACAAACCCAACAAGGATATTCATCAGTTGCCATCGGTCTTAATGCAGGGTCTGGATACCAAGATACAACAACTGGTGGTCATTTTCTACCACAAGGAAACTACTCAGTTGCAATAGGAAATAAATCTGGATATGCTGGTCAAGGTTATTATTCTGTTGCGATGGGACATCAATGTGGTTTTGCACCACAAGGTACTTACTCTGTTGCAATTGGTTATCAATCTGCATCTGGTTTTGATGAATCTACCGATTCTCCACCTACCGTTGATTCAACAGAACCTAAATTAAATTCTGGACAAGGTTCTAAATGTGTTGCCATTGGTTACCAAGCAGGTCAGTACAAACAACTCGATGAATGTATTGCCATTGGGTACAATGCAGCATATACCAACCAATGGACCGGTAGTATAGCTATTGGTACTCGTGCTGGATATAACCAAAACATTAATAATGTATCAATTGGTTATAATTCAGCAGGTGATACATTTAATCAATGGGACAATGCGATTGCAATTGGTGGGTATGCTGCATATAAAGGACAAGGAACCAATGCCATTGCGATAGGTGCACAAGCAGGATACTATCAACCACCTGGTGCTGGTAACGATGGCCAGGGAAGTATTAATTGTATTGCAATTGGTTATCAAGCTGGCTATACTGCACAAGGTACTAACGCCATCGCAATAGGATATCAAGCAGGTTATACCAATCAAAGTTCAAATAGTATTGTTCTTAATGCAACAGGTAGTTCACTTAGTAACAATACAGCTGGATTCTACGTCAAACCAATTACAGACGCAACAGGTACAACAGTTCTTACTACTGGAACTTATACTCTTCACTACAATGCGGCAACTGGTTTAATTTACGGTGTTTAATCCATAATTAAAATGTTTATTAATGAATAAGTTTAATCGGATACTTAGCAAAAATGGGTGGTGGTTTGATGCAACTGGTCGCCTATGGATCCCAAGATATTTATCTTAGTGGAAAACCACAAATAACATTCTTCAAAGCCGTTTATCGCAGACATACAAACTTTGCAATTGAATCCATACCCCAGGAAATTCAAGCAAGCGCACAGTTTGGGTCAAAAGTTACTGTAACGATAAGTAGAAATGGTGACCTATTAAAGAATATATGGTTAGAGTATTCTCCGTACGATATACTTGAAGGTGTAAAGGTTGACTCATCTGGTAACAATGGAGTTACCGTTGCTGCCAATTTAGGACATTCGTTGATTGATTACATAGATCTTGAAATTGGTGGTATTTTGGTAGATAGAACGTTTGGTAAATGGTTAACGATATGGAACTATTTAACGGAATGTAATCCAACTGGACAACAAGGTGCAGTAGATAAATATTCAACGGCACCTGGTGAATACTATTCCAATGGATACTACACAAATGGTGACAATGCTGTCACTCAAATACTTCCACGTTCTACCAAATATGCTCGTATGAGTTACAATCATCGTGCCCAAGTTGGTGTTATTAGCAATGAAGGTGCACCCCAACTGGCATGGATTCCGTTAAACTTTTGGTTTTGTAAAAATCCAGGACTTGCATTGCCTCTCATTGCGTTGCAATACCACGAAGTAAAGTTATACATTCAATTTAATCAACTTGAGTTTGTAAGAACTGGTACTCACTTAACTGGTAGAGAATTCTCAAGATTTAATGTATACAGTGACTACGTTTATTTAGACACCGTTGAAAGAAAACAATATGCCCAGAATGCCCATGAATATTTAGTAGAACAACTACAAATCATGACAAGTGTTAGTGCAAGTACAATCAAACTGGCATTCAATCACCCAGTAAAGTTTATGGCATGGACACCAGTTTGTCAACCAGTAGCTGGAACAGATAGGACAAACGTTGTACCTGGTGGTGCATCACCAAACAAAGGATTTACACCAAGTACATTACAAATAAAAAATACATACAAAATAGTTCTCAATGGAGCAGAACGTTTTAATGACCGCGATATTACCTACTTTACAAGAAATCAAGTTTGGGAAGCTTTTACTGGATATGGTTCTGTGTTGTTTCCAGATTCTGTTGCTGCATATTCTTTCGCATTAAGACCTGAAGAACATCAACCGTCTGGTACATGTAACTTCTCAAGAATTGATTCAGCATTAATGATTAGGTCAACAACGTTTAACGATGAAGGAGTTCCTACACCAGATGTTATTGATATTTATGGAGTTAATGTCAATGTATTTAGAATAATGCAAGGAATGGGTGCAATGGCATTTAGTAATTAATTATTTCAGTTTATGGATTCTTGTTTACTTACAAAGTTTCCATAAACTAAACTAATTTAACACAAATTAATTTAAGCAACAACCTTCTTCTTACGACCTCTCTTTGGTTTGGGTGTAGACGCATCACCAAATACCAATTCAACTCCACTATCGCCAGATTGTTCAAGAAGACCTGCCATATTGACCAAAGAACTACTCTTTTCCAATTCAGATTCAGAATAATCTTCTTCTGATAATTCTTGTTCTTCTTCATATTCTTTTTCAATTGGTTGAGTTGATGGTAGTTCAGTTACTTCAATCACTTCAGGTAAATCTTCTACTGTTATTGGTGCTACTACCTCAGGTTCAGGTACAACCTCAGGTTCAGATACAATTTCAGGTACTACAGGTTCAACAATTATTAATGGTTTATCTGTTTTACCTTCATCTCTTCCATATCGAGCAAAGTGTTTAAGACCACTCGATACATCTGTAACTACATCTGCAAGTTCTGGGTAATTAATAACATATTGTTTCCAATCGAATGAATGAGCAACCATGGATAATGAATAATAATGATACTAATATTAATAATACTAACGTAGGTTTTATTTTATTCAATAATACCGAATAATTATAATAATTATAATAATTTTTTAAATTATCTTTCTTCAAACAAAAAAAAATAAAAACAAGGTTGACTTTATAGATTCTTCTAAAAATTTTTAAAATTTTTTATTTACCCAAGAACCCTAATATAGTATATACAAAAAATATAAAATGACAGAGTGTGGTGTGTGTATCTTAAAATTCAACAAATCAACTTTATTACCAGTTAAATGTTTACATTGTGAATATACTGCTTGTAGGTCTTGTTATATAACGTATATTAATAATTCAAATATTAATGCTGATTGTATGAGTTGTCATAAACAAATGTCTCATCAGTTTATGTTACATAACTTTACAAAGGTCTATATCAATGGTGATTATAAGAAACATCGTGAAGATGTTCTGTTTGATAAAGAACGTTCTTTGATTCCTGCTACTCAAGTATACGTTAAAGAAAAGTTAGAAAAGACACGTATTAAGAAAGAAAATAGTGAGCTTCTATTACAACAAAAAAAACTGAATAAAGAAGCTAATATAATTTATGGTCAATTAAAGAATATAGATAAAACTATACAGATTAAAAAATATAATGCTATAGCTGAGGTTTATAATAAACTAAGAGAAGATATAGAATTAACAGTTGCTAAAATTCACCAATTAGAAGAAATATATTTTGGTATCCATGTTAATCAAAATGGAGAATTAATTATTCCTACTATTGATATTAATACAGGTTCTGTCGTACATAAAGTTGTATCAACTACTAAGGGTTTTACTCGTAAGTGTCCTATTCCTAACTGTCATGGATATCTTGACAAACAATACCAATGTGGAATCTGTACTAAACATATTTGTAAGGATTGCAATGAATGTATTAAGCTTGATCATACTTGTGACCCAGAAACCGTTAAGACCATCAAGTTAATCAACAAGGATTCTAAACCATGTCCTAAGTGTGGTATAATGATTTGTAAGGTATCTGGTTGTAATCAAATGTGGTGTATCGATTGTCATACTACGTTTGATTGGGCAACTGGTAGACTTGAAACTGGTGTACAACATAATCCTCACTACTACGAGTACCTACGTAGAACTGGAGCACATATTCCAAGAAACCCAGGTGACATTGTTGGTGGTGATTGTAATGAGAATGAACTGGTTCCATTCAATTCTCTCAATCGTTTGTTTGCTCATTTATTTGAACAATTTAATAAACCAATGTGTAATTACTTCTTTGAATTTTATCGTACTGTTTCACACTATATTGGTATGGAAAAAGTTATGTGGCCAATACTTAACACAGAAGTCGAAAGTAGAACACATCGTATTGAATATATTATGGGTTTTTTATCAGAAACTAACTTTCGTAAAGAGATTATCAACTTAAACCTTAAAAATGAAAGAAACACAGAAATAAATCATATCTTTGACATGTTAATTAATGTTTCTATTGGATTATATAGAAATCTATACAATAAATACAATGTATATATAGATAATATGAATGATATACCTTATCCTACGTTATGTATTGACCTTGAAGATACTATCGACTCCATGGTTGAATTGATTAACATCTTCAATGAAAGCATTCTTAAGTTTATGCTTGACTACAAGACTACTGCAAGAATCAGTGGAATCAATGATAAGAATGGAAGACTTATATATAATATTAAAGCTTGGTTTTCTAAAAATAAGAATAATAATACTACACGACCTACAGATAACGACGATGATATTGACTTATTTCCTTATTAACCTATTAACTTTATTAACTTTATTACTTACTTTATTATTAACCTATTAACCTATTAACTTTATTATTTATTTAAAAATCTACCTTCGGGTGGTACCCATGTGGTTAATTTTGAAGAAATAAATATGGATACAGTCGATATATTGGCCGCATTAGATGCAGAAGATAAGTTTGGAAAGACTTTCAAAATCGTTGTATTTAAATACTATTCTGGAAGCCATGCCACGTTATTTAAACAAAACGATAAGTTCAATCTTATCAAACATTCGATAAGTACAAATAAAACAGAACAAGTTAAAAAGAATGTTGTGTCACTTGGTGAAATATTTAGTTTTATTGAGAAGGACCCTGAACTTGTTAGTAAGGTTTTAGTCTATGAAAAGATAGAGAATACAAGTTCTTTAATATTAATGTCAAAAAGACGTAAAGGTACCAATATACATCGTGCTATGGATATCAATTATACTTAATTCACTTTAAATAGAGAATAACATTTCACCTTCGGGTGAACCCCAAGTGGGTATTAAGTTATTTTGTTATTATTAAAAAAATTACAAAAAATTAAAATACCAATAAACAAAATTAAAAGAATCCATAAACAATAATAGTTAAAAGAATAATAATTAGCAATGAATACTCAAAAATTTATTGAAATCGTTCAACGTTATCCAGATATACTTAATTTAGTTAGACCAGACAACCCACAAGGAATTATTACGTATGGAGTTCCAGACCAAGAATACATTGAATCCATGTTATGGATTTATCAAGAATATTTTTCTTATGAGATATTCTGTTATAATGACATTACGTTAGAAGAGTTAGAACATCTGGTATTACCTAAAAATGGAATAATAGTATTTAAAAATGCTGATTTTATCTTTGAGAATTTAGAAAATACCAATCGTAGAAGACTCAATACCAATATAAAAAACCTTCTTAAAAAAAATAAAATCCATGTTTTTAGTTTTACCAATTTAAACTTACTTAATTTAAAATGTTTTGACCACTTTCGTAAGATAAAGTACTCCAAACAGATTGACTCCATAGACTATTCATTTATTAATATATTTGACGAAGATACTGAATCTTTCGAATACAACATTACTGAACTTATTGACCTTATTTCTGACTTTGTTAACCAAGGAAAAGTAGTATATATTAACCTTGCACTTGAACAAGATAAACTAAGATACATTTATTCTGAGATAGAAAGGAACGAGATAAACATTACCAAGAAATGGACACCAGAATCGCAGGTAGTTATTAACTCAGCTAAGTATCTTTCAAACGTTAAGACTAAGTATGATATTTATATATTTAATTTACCTACCTTAGATGGATTTGACTTTCTTCGTTACTTTCAAATAACAACTATGAGTAATAATCCTGAAATATTTATTGATTCTCATAACTCCAAACAACTTCTTCGTAGTATTAGAAACATCTGTATTAAAGAAGAAAATGTTCCACGTATTGACGTTATGGATTATCAAGATACTTTTGAAAGCAATACAGAATTAATGAGACATATTTCTGAAAATTTTAATAAGGATGTTATTGTCGTCAATATCCAAGAAAACTATTATCGTTTTGAAGCATCTGACCAAATTAGAAAGTTAAATCTCAAGAACCTTTCTAAGAAAGATTACGATACAATCAGAGCATTCGTTAAATTTAAATTATTAGCATTAGATGACCTTTCTATCAGAACTTGCCAACTTGCTGCTCCATGTAGTCCAAAAGACCGTTCAAAGAAACTTAACAGTATTAGCAACAAAGTAAGTAGTTATGATTATCGTTGTGAGGTTACTTGTGAAATATTCAAAGATTATACTATTGGTGTAATTGTATGGAATGAACTTCTTTCCAATAGAAAGGAAATCAACTTATCGGACTATTCTAAAAATATATTTATTTATCAAACTACCAACGGTTTATGGAGATACTCCATACTCTCTTGAAAAAATTAATTAAAATTAATACACTAAATTAATTTTAACAAATTATTATTGCTTACATCCTTGTGGTGGCCCACTATGGGTTTTTCTAAAACATTTAAAAGTTTAAAAGTCTAAAAGTCTTCAAGTATTTCCAGTTTTGTATTCTGGTTGAACATATATGCCGATTGATATTCAGTAGGACGAGATTCAAAAAAGTTTGTTTTACTGGTCATACCGATAGTTTCCATAAAGTCAAATGGATTGGTAACGTTCCATTCTGGTTGATAACCTAACTGAACAATTAATCTATCTGCAACAAACTTGATATACTGACACATATCTATATCATTCATACCTAACAATTTAACAGGAAGTGCATCTGTCATAAACGTCTCCGTACAACTAACTCCATCACGAACAATCTCAACAACTTCTTTACGTGATAGTTTGTTAACGATATGGGAATAAAGTTCACATGCAAATATGGTATGGAGACCTTCATCTCTTGCTATAAATTCGTTGGATTTGATTAGACCAGAAAGTATGTTTTTACCGTTTGACTTTCTATATTTTAGCCAGAATATAGATGCAAATGCACCAGAGAAGATAACACCCTCTACAACGGCAAAAGCAATAAGTCGTTTTGCAAATGATTCAGATGATTCTATCCATTTAAATGCCCAATCAGATAACATTTTGATACTCTTTATAGTTTTGAATGCATTAAACAACAACAATTTCTCATTTGGGTCTCTAACTAAGTTATCTAACATCAATGAATATGATTCTCCATGGATATTCTCCATTGCCATTTGAAATGAGTAGCAATTGATTGCCTCCATAACTTGAATATCTTGGAGAAACCTGGTAGATAAGTTAAAGTTGACAATACCATCGGAATTGGCAAAAAATGCAAGAATACTTTTAATGAAATGTTGTTCCGATTCACTCAAAGTTTGGAAATCAGAATAATCTTTAGAAAAATCTATTTCTTGTGCTTTCCAAAAAGCAGAAAGTTGTTGTTGATATAGTTCCCATATTCTTGTATACTTTGGGTCAAGTGGATAAATGGTAAAACGTCTGTTAGATGGGTCAAGGATTGGTTCTAATATAGTCATTGATGTTATTCTTTATCAAAATAGTTTATTTAACAAATTATCCCGAACAAGCTTCACAATTAGAATTTAAACGAGAACAAGCCAATGGTTCCTTCGGTGGTTTTTGTTGTTTATCTGTAATACCAAATTTAATTGCATTAACTATTGGTTTAGTTCTTAAGTAATACATTCCTGTTTTAAGACCATTTCTCCATGAGTAAAAATGACTTGAATAAAGTTTTATAAAAATATAATGACAAAAATTAACTTCTTGAAAGGTGATCGGCGTGTCTAATTGGTTCAGGTATTCTAAATTTTGAACAGCTTTTTACTAAATCGTATGCTTGATTGATTGTAATATCTCCACCACCAATAGAAACATACACTGGATTTTTTGAAGTACCATTATACAACATTCTGCCAACAACTTCATCTTTATATTCTATTGTATTTTTAAATACAGTTATACCTGGAAACATAAACATATTTTTAGAAATACCTATTACAGGAACTCCTTCAGAGTACTTAGCAATTTGACATGCTAATCCATTCTTTTCTGGATGAAGGCGACCATTACCATCAACGAAAATATAATCTGGTTTGTATGGTATTGATTTATATAAATCTATAAAATAAGGTAATTCTCGTTTTGCTAAGAACCCTGGAACATAAGGTTCTGTACAAGGTAATACATTTGTTAATTTATGAACGACTTTTTTTGTAATAGTATCGTAAAAAATCATAGCGCCTTTTCCTATATTATCAACTATGTGAACATCAAAGGCACAAATACGTGCCATTTTTAATTAACTTACTTTTATTTCTTTAAAATATTTATGTCAGAAAAAATCATAACCCTTGCTATTTAGTCCAAGAAATTAAATTATCCTGAACAAGCTTCACAATTGGGATTTAAACGAGAACAAGCCAATGGTTCTTTATGTGGTTGTTCTTTATGTTGTTTATCGGTAATACCAAATTTAATTGCATTAACTATTGGTTTAGTTCTTAAGTAATACATTCCTGTTTTAAGACCATTTCTCCATGAGTAAAAATGACTTGAATGAAGTTTAGAAAAATCTGGCATACTTTGAAATAAATTCATTGATTGAGATTGGTCTATGTATGGAGCACGACCAACTGCTTGACGAAGTACAGCTGACATTTTAATTTCATATGCAGTTTTGTAAATCTGTTTCATTTGTTCAGGTATTTCAGCGATATCTTGAACTGACCCGTTGTTGTTTAATATCTTATGGTAAAGTTCTTTGTTCCATATTCCTAACTTAATACATTCATTAATAAGATGTTCATTGACAACTATGTACTCGCCAGCCAATGTTTTACGAACAAATACATTAGAAGTAAATGGTTCAATACATTCATTATTCTTTAGAATCTGCGATGTAGATGCAGTTGGCATACAAGTAGTAAGTAACGAATTCCTTGTTCCATGTTTTTTAATTTTAAGTTTTAAAGTATTCCAATCAAGAAGTCCACCAACTGTTTCAGGTTCTACAGAGTAACCAAGGTCAAATTGAACTTTACCCGATGAAAATGGACTACCGTCAAACGTTTGATACTTTCCATAAAGTTGAGAACGTTCCATGGATTTTGTTAATGCTCCGTAGTATATCGTTGCAAATATCTTTTTATTGAGTTCTTCTGCTTGTTCTGATTCAAATGAAATACCCATCAGGTTGTAAACATCTGCCAAACCTTGAACACCCAAACCGATTGGTCGATGTTTAAAGTTAGACTTTGATGTTTGTTCTATTGGATAATGATTTACATCAATAATCTTATCAAGGTTTTCTGTCATTATTTTTGCTACTTTTAGTAGTCCCTTGAAGTCATATTCCTTACTTTCCAAATTAACAAAAGAACTTAATGAAATACTTGCCAAGTTGCAAACTCCATATTCAGTTTTATCAGAATACTGTACTATTTCATTACAATTACCAAGTAATACACCATTAAACATACCTAAATTTCTTTTTGGTTCTGTAAAGCAATAAGTACTATGTTTTCCTTCAAGTGGTTGAATACTTTTTACTTGAATAAAATGTTTTGCTGCTCTATTTCCGTTAACATATTTTGAGATATCAAGTCTATATGTTTCAAATCCAAGGTCTATAAGTTTACCTAAATCAGAACAAGATATTATTAATCTATACGCTGGTTGACAAACAAAATCAGCATGACCACCTTTACCATCAGGAAGTTTTCTAATTTCTTTCAATCGCATATCATTTATTCTTGAATCAACTGATATAGTTTGTAACATTAGTTTAATTTTTAATAAAAAGTCTTTATGGATACTCGATAACATAAGAGATAGATTGAACCCATTCTTACTTATTGTCCCGTCTGTATCTGATAACCCGGCTAACCATTTTAACTTACAACTAATTGTACTTAATTCATGTGGAACAACAAATTTTTTATCAATATCTTCTGGTAACATAACATCTTGACAGTTTTGTTTTTCATTATAGTTTCTTGAATATCTACAATCAAGATGAGGTTTTATTTTATCTATCTTATCTCCATAAAGAGTAATTCTTGGTACATCCTTGTACTTACCTTCATATGTTCCATCTCCACAAAATGCTCCATGTGTATATGGATACTTCATATCGTAAGTAGAATCTCCTTCAATTATAGGAAGTTCATACTTTAAAAGTTTATCTGATACTTGCAAATCCTTTGCATCCTTTAATATAAACTTAATATCACGTCCCTTGTTATATGCTTGATATTTAGTAACTATTGGAAACTTATGGTATGGAGTACACTTGATAGTAACTCCATTGTTAAGTTCAACTTGTAAAAGTTCTGCTTCTGAATTTGTTAGTTTAACTTCAACTGATGAAAATTCTTCTCCATTCCATACAGATACTGTTTGATTAACTAAGTCCTGAATAGGTAGTTGACCTTTATCAGTCAATATTACAGTATCACCAGAAACACATAAATTTGAAGATTTTATCGTTCCTAAGTTTTGCTGGTTTGACCTACGGTTTGCAGTATCTTTAAAAGATAAATAGGGCATTCCTGTTTCTATTTGCATAGAAAGAATCTGTTCCCAAAGTTCAACTGCTTGGATTTGTCTTTTGAACTTACCTTGGGATTCATATTCTAAATATTTCTTTTCAAACTCTTCAGAATGTGATTCCGTTAGACCAGGACATTCCATAGGACACATTAAAGACCAAACTCCGTTTTCATGGATACGTTTCATGAACAGGTCAGGTACCCATAACGCAAGGAATATGTCACGAGCTCTTAAATTTTCATCTCCTGTATTTTTACGAAGTTCGATAAAGTCTTGTATATCGGCATGCCATGGTTCCATGTATATTGCAATGGAACCCAATCTTTTACCTGATTGAGTAACATATCGAGCAACTGATTCCAATACCTTACAACATGGAATAATACCTTCCGATAATCCATGGGTAGATCGGATTAATGAACCTTTGGCACGAAGATCGGACAACGCAATACCAATACCACCAGCAAGTTTTGATACTTGGGCTACATTGCTAATCATGGAGAATATATCAGTTAAGTTATCTTCCGTTGACATTAGAAAACAAGAACTCAATTGGTTGTATCTGGTACAAGAATTAAACAACGTTGGTGTAGCATGAGTAGCTTTTAACTTAGACATGATGTCATATGTTTCTTTTATTTTATGAAGTACTTTTTGTTTGTCATTTTGAAGTTCTTCATGAAGTCCATGGATTTGAATGGCAGTTCGTAGCCACATATGTTGAGGACGTTCCAATATCTTAAACGTATCGTTGTTAGTTTTTACTTTGAGTAAGTAAGAACGTTCAATGGTTTTAAAACCAAAGAAGTCAAATAAGTAGTCACGATGAAAATCAAGAATATGTTCCAAATGTTCAACATGTTCTAATACAAAGTTTAAGTATTCGTTGCTAACCAATTGATTTGAATGTAGTTCTTTCACAAGAGATGAATAACTTTGGTTTACTTGTTTATGGAGATTGGATATGCAGATTCTCGCAGCAAGTTTATTAAATTGCGGATGTTGGTGCAGACGAGATGCACAAATACTCGCCGATAGCATATCAATTTCTGCAGTTGTGATACCATTATATATTCCATTGATGGTATCTTTGGAGATTGATATGGAATCAACTGAGTCAAGTTTTGGATTCATCTTACAAAGTTGGTCAATACGTTTTGTGATTTTATCAAATGACATAGTTTCAACAGTTCCATTGCGTTTGGTTACTTGCATCATCTTTATTATTAAAGATTTGATTTATTAGTTTTAATATTATTTATTAATCAAATCTTTAATAACGTTTTTTATAACGTTTGTTAATATATAAAATAAAATTAATATAATACTAATCTAATACCATAAGTCATGGGTAACAATAATTCAGTTGATAATAGTAAGAGTAAAAAATTAACAATAAATGAGCAGTATAAACAAAAAGTACAGGAGTATTGGCCACAGACTCAATGTTCAGAAGAAATGATAACATTTATCAAAGTAGAAAGATTACTACAACTTGAAGAATTAATAAAGGAAGAATATACAAATGTAAAAAAAACAAATGCAATTATGTTAGAAGTTGTTTTTAATAGAAAACATCTTTGTATAGAAACAGACTATTACAATTTTACATTAGTAGAAGAAACTGGTGTTATTACAGAAAAAAGAGTAATATCCATACCTAAGAAATATGAAAATGGAAACTCTTACTTGATTACTAAGGAAGAACTTGTTGGTTTATTTAGGAAAATAGTTGACGTTCCTTTTATCATAACAATAGATGATTATCGTTTTACTATATATTTTGTTCAAAATAGTAATTAACTACAAGAAGAAGGAAAGAATTAAAAATAATTATTAATTATTATTTATTTCATGGTATTTAAAGAATTTCGGAACTTAAAGAAACGGTGTTTCCGGGGTCATTCTCCATGTCTACCTATTTTATCAATATGAACTTATAAAACGTATTTTTATAAAATATCAATTTACGATAAAATGAGGCAATTAAAGAAAATAATTTGATGAATTAAGAAAATTTTTAAAATTTTTTTAAAAATAATAATACTTATTAATAATACTATTACTATTCTCCATGAACTACTATTTACAACGTTCAATAGAACATTTAGATGAATATGAATCTATTAATTTTTTAAAAAGATGTATTGATAAGTATGGATATTTAAAAGAGAATATTACTAATACAAATAACAATTTAACAGTTGTTCATGGAAATTTACTTTCTTCGGGAGAGGAATATATCGTTCAGCAGATTAATTCAACTGGTAGAACATTGGCAGGATTGTCACAAACAATAGGAATGATGTATCCTGAATCTAATTTATATAATGGTCCTTATAAACAAACGAATAGACCACCAGGAAATATAATAATAACGAATAATAGAGTAATTAACATAATAGGACAAAAGTCACCAGGAAAGCCTAAACATGGAGATACAGCAGAGGACCGTGAAAATTGGTTTAGAACTGCATTAAATAAAATACCAGTCGATATAAAATCTATTGCGTTTCCATATGGAATTGGATGTGGATTGGCAGGTGGTAATTGGCAAAGTTACTACCAAATGATTAAAAATTTTGCAATGAAGAATCCCCAAATCGATGTAAAGATTTATAAAATATGATACTTATTATAAAAAATGTTAACTGACAACGATATTATTAAAACATGCAAACAATACTCCATGATAAGTCATGAACGATTTCAAGCCAATGTAGATAGTGTTAAATACGTCGAAGAACATAAAATACCAGGAGATATTGTTGAAATAGGAGTATGGAAGGGAGGTAGTATACTATCGATGATTCTAAAATATGAACAAACTAAAATATTACCACGAGAAATACATTTATATGATACATTTGAAGGTATGACACCATCAACAGATATAGACATTGACCAAGATGGAAATAAGGCAGATGACATCATTGGTAATAATGAATGGTTTAATTGTGCTTGTCAACTTGATGAAGTAAAAGAAAATATTGGTCGTTATACTAAATTAAATCCTCAATACCATGTTGGAGATATTCTAAAAAATACATATTTTCCTGAACAGATTTCTATACTTCGTATTGATACAGATTGGTATGAAAGTACTAAGTATGAACTTGATAACTTTTATCAACTTGTATCACCAGGTGGTGTGGTGATGGTTGATGATTATGGATATTGGCAAGGATGTAAACAAGCAGTTGATGAGTTTCTTGAAAAACATGAAAACATTAAAACACATATGATAGACTCTACTGGAATGATATTTTACAAACCTACCTGAAAGATTAAATAAGCAATTAAATTTCAATTAAGAAAATAATAAAAGTAATTATTACTAATTATTATTTAGTTAATTGTGAAAAAGAATAGAGTTCATGGATTTCTACGATTTTTTGGATGAAGATTCCGATGAAAAATCTCCAAGTTCCATACCGTTAAAGCCAGTAAAACAAGAAGAAGGAGATAATTCTGGAAATAGTACTTCTTCTTCTAATTGCGTTATTAATTGAGTAATAAATAAATATTCCATGAATTAATTAATTAATTGGTTATTTAAATTCATGGAATATTCTAAATTGATATCTGATTCCAATTTTGAAAAATATCACGGAAAACATTTTTCAGAGTATTGGTATACCAACGTGATAAGTAACTCATCAGATGGATACTACATAGATGAAGATGGAACAAAAAAAGTACTCTTTAAATTTAGAAAGAATGTGATACCAAACGGACTACAAACACTTTCCATAGAATCGTTTAAAGAGTTTTCCAAAAAGAAGCATCCAAACAGAGGAGGTGCATCTGGTATACCAACAGGTCAAACAAACTTTAGAACATATACAGATACAGGACAGAATGAAGCAAAATATTCATCAAGTAACATATCAGGATACTACGATCGTGCATTACGTGAACATCGAGGTATGTTTCCTACACAAAATGTTTGTAGAACAACTGCATTTACATTAAAGAACATGGATTTATGGAACAAATCATTACCGTTTATTAGACATTGTTCTAAGTTATTTAAGAAGTATTCACCGGTAGAGTACTCCAAACAAAAGAAGGAATACTCTAAAATAGACAACACCGTTAAGATTCCAGGAACATGTTATACAACAATAACAAGTAACTATTCATGGAGAACGGCATGTCACAAAGATACAGGTGATTTTCCAAATGGTTTAGGAAACTTGGTAGTGACAGGTAACTCGTTTGAAGGAGGTTATCTTGGTTTTCCTCAGTTTAAAGTATTGGTTAAAATAAAACCAGGTGATTTCTTACTTATGGATGTCCACCAGTGGCATTGTAATACACCAATTAAGGTAAAAGGTGATGGGTTTAGATTATCTTTTGTGATGTATATTAGAAGTTCTATGAAATTATGTAAAAAACATAAAAAAATAGAAAACATGGATTATTTATCAGAGAAATAAATAAATAATTCTAAAAATTCAAAAAAAATCAAAAAATGAATGAAAACAATATAAAATAAAATATTTTGATAATATTACTAAGTTAATTTAAATTTCAATACACAATGCCAAACGGAACAGCCAATCTTGACAACGTTATTGTAAATCAATCATTCATTGCTCGTCAGGGAGCAAACATCACAGGAAATGTAGTCGTCACTGGTTCAGTTACTGCCTCATACTTTGTTGGTGGTATGTCTGCAAGTACCATTACTGCTTCTAACATTGTTGCTGGTAATCTTCAAGTAACTGGTTCTGCTACAATTGCTAATTTAGCAACCACTTCAACTAATGTAAAACTTGGTTATAATGCTGGTTTAACTCAACAAGCTCTTAGTGCCGTTGCATTGGGTTCAAGTGCCGGTAATGCATCGCAGGGTACCCAATCTGTTGCCATTGGTGATTCTGCTGGTATGGCTACACAAGGCCAACAGGCTATCGCAGTTGGTGCTTCTGCAGGTATGGTCACCCAAAAACAACAAGCTATTGCTATTGGTGCATCTGCTGGTATTACCTTACAGGGAACCCAGGGTATTGCTCTGGGTGTTAGTGCTGGTTCTCTCAACCAAGGTCCAAATGCCGTTGCTGTAGGTATGGATTCTGGTGCCGATACACAGGGGCTTAACAGCATTGCGATTGGAGGTTTGGCTGGTGCAATTTCACAAGGTAGTGATGCAGTTGCTGTAGGTGTGGCTGCAGGTTTGGTTAACCAAGGTACGTACGCCATCGCGGTTGGTTATGGAGCTGGTAACCAGCAACAATCGTTGAGTGGTGTTGCTGTTGGTTTGAATGCGGGTAACTACATTCAATCGACGAATGCTGTTGCAGTTGGTGCCAATGCTGGTAAAACTTCACAAGGTGCATCATCTGTTTCTATTGGTGCAAGTGCTGGTGCATTGTCACAGGGTGCTTCATCTGTTT
>JACCDO010440807.1_pt1 | contig 19634 bp, 10 predicted proteins | sample 7446101 | NCBI WGS metagenome assembly JACCDO01 (sample SAMN15323440, study PRJNA562643) | freshwater metagenome | isolation source: river surface water | place: USA:Blue River Watershed | collected 2017-08-16 | reverse complement strand
GCAAATACCAATGAAGTTGCAAAAAGCAGTCATACAAAAAATCCTGATAGTGACGATAATGATTCATTTCTGATGAACGTTTTATTGGGTGTGTATACTGGTACAATGTCAGAAAAGGATCGAATTATTTATCGCATTTTGAATTTGTTGAGTAATGATAGTAAAATCCCAGCATTATGTAAGCTTAAACCAGCAAAATTTATTCAAAAAACGAATAATAGTGCTACGTGGATATTAGGAGCAAGTTCATTGCCATCCATATACACCACGTTAATGCATTTTCCTTGCTGGAGATCTGCATTACCTCAGCCTTTAGATATTGAAAGTTATAAAAGTAGGTTTCGATACTCCAAAGAATTACAAGAGACAATAAATACTTTGACAAGCGAATGGACATCGACGTCGAATATTATTAGAAAAGTGGGAAATACCAAAGATGATTTTGGTGTCCATGGTGATGTTGCCGGTGATGCTGATGGTAGTGATGATGCTGATGGTAGTGATGATGCTGATGGTAGTGATGATGATGCTATGAGTGCTTTTAGTTCTGATAATGGTATTGATGAGGACGGTAATGAATTAGATGAAGAAACTAAATTTAGTAATCAAAATGTTAGTGCAATTGATTGTATTCCGATTACTGACCCATCTAATGATAATTCGACACTCAATGGGGTGTATGATCCATCATTTTGGATACCATCTTTACATTATCTACTGCAATTACAAGATATATCCATAAGACAACTTTCAAATTGTGGACTTTTATCATTAGTTTTTGTATCTTTGGGTAGCAATTGTCCAATTTTAAGAAGTTACGCACTATCTTGCTTGAGTTCAATTTTATCATTATTGAAAAGGCAAACACCGGAGAAAGATCCTGCATTTAGAGAACGTCCTCAACTATTACTGTTAGTAAACTTTGTTCGCAACGGTTTTGATATTGCAACAGAATCAAATGATACTAAATGTCTCAAACTTCCTATGTCCACGGCATTATTTGCCGCTAGAGCAGCATTGCATTTAATGCAACCCAGTCATGAATTATATCCAAAAATTAATAAATATTTATTATCCAGGCCGTATTGTGATATCAAAGATATTCCATTGTACGACTTCAGTGTACTGAGTGGTAATAATGAATCATTTAGTGATATTTTAATCCAATTATCGACGTTACGATTGGTACGAGATGGTTTATCAACGAAAGAAGATCACTTAAATTTATGTAGAAAAAATGCTTATAGTCGTTTAATGATGATGTTTAGGATTGTCTCAAATGTCGATATAAAATGTGGTCACGCAATACTTGATTTATTGGAGAAAGCATTAACTATCAAAGACTCGGCAAGATATTTAATTGAAAGGTGTGGAATTGTCATATGGCTACAACAAATTGCGTCCCTAAAATATTGTATAGTTGAGAGTACTGTAGTAGAAAATGATGGTAGAATATATAATGATGAGAATAAGTCGAAGATATCAATTAATGAAGTTCCGTTGAAATTACTTAGTAGGTCTATAGTACTGTTAAGACGCATGATAGCAGCTGATTTTATGTTATCATGTGAAGGTATTAAGTCTAATGCAATGTCGTTTTTCAGATGTTTATGTTTCATTATTGATGAAGTTATTACGTTCGATGAAAGTAAATTATCACATTATATTCCCGATGATTTTATAAAACAATTAATTGTTGCAATATGGGATTGTTCGTTGACCTCCTCAACAGATTGTCATTTGGATTGGGGTATGAATAGATTGTACCGTCTTGCTAAAGCTATACCTAATATTATTGTTGGTCTCGATGATTCATCTCAAAGTATAAGAAGTGATTTGATTGTTTCAATTCTTTCATTGATATCATTTAGAAGCAGAGTCCCTGAATGCATAATATCTGATACTGCGCATGATCCAACGTACGATTACCTTCCGTCATTACTTAATATGATGATGAGTTCAATCACCAATTTATTATTTACTAATAAAAGTTTACCTGATAAGAATAGCAATTACATTTGTGTATTTCCTCAGGAAAGTGCAGTAAATCAGTATAAAGTAAGTTCTACTGCTAAGATTTATTCTTGCATTCTCCATTTATTTCATAATGATTTCAAAAGCGTAGAAGTGGTTGATCTTCAGCAAAATATCCGTAATACTTGGAATATATTACCAAATTTTGATATGTACAATTCAGTACTACCTATTAACGGTGATGTGACGGTTGGTATGTGCAGCATTATGTCCAAATCTATTATTAATTGTTTGGTTTATTGCATTGGTGTTATGAGTGACGATAACTTCTTGTCTGTGGATACTTCTAATGCAATATTTAGATTTATTTTAAGTATTAAGTTAATGTTATTGAATGCACCAAGTGTTAATTTGCCGAATATAAATAAAAACACTTATCGGGACATCAAAAAACGGGTATACAGTACTATTGATGGGGGCATTGATTTGATCCACTATGATAATGGTTACCAAAATTTTCAATTATTATATCGTCTTACGATTATTGGAGTTATAAATTTATTGTTGAGTTTACCTTCTTGGCTAAAATCTGACCAAAGGATAATAATTACCAATTCATTTTTATACGTAATACATATTTTACTTGGTTATTCTTACGATGATGAGGCTACATCGAATCACTCGGTGTTATTAAATTTACTTAAATCAGGCAACAATAATTTTGATGGTATGCTCTTTTGGGACAGTATATTGAATGATCAATTCCATACTCAGCACGACATTTTACCATTAAATATTAACAATTTCAAAAGCATTTGTTATGATGTGTGTTATTTGTGTCTAGATATAGTAGGAAGTATAGTGTCGATGAATGACCGTTTAATTAGTAGTGAAATAAATAATTTAGCGGATATATTTTCGGTAGAACAAGAGCATGAAATGAGTGATAAAATTTACATTATTCTGCATGGTCCTAAGATGCTGATTGACATGTGTGCTACGCTAGCTTCTACTGAAATTCTTTCTGAAAAGTTATCGTCTACCGTAAGTATTACATCAAAATTTGATTATGATTTATTTGAGTCGTCACAAAATATTGGTTATAAAAATTCTAGAATTAATTCAAATTGGAAAAGTGTTCCAAAGCAGTCAAGAGAGAGTATAATTAGTGGTATGAAATCAGGTCGAAACGTACCATTAGCTGGAAATGGTAACATAGCAGAAAGTAATATGGAATTATAATTGTCAACCTTGTAGAATATTATAATAAAATGTGAAATTATTGAAAATTACTAATGAAAAAACTATTAGTTTACTATACAATATGCAATAACGCTCTATAGCTAGCAGCAGAAGCTTATGTCTTGACGGCATTACTACCACCTGGCATACCTAATACCTTTCCTTTTCTACCGGTTGTCTTAGTATGTTGACCTCTAACACGATGTCCCCAATAGTGACGAATACCACGATGTGCTCTGATCTTCTTTAATCTTTCAATATCACCACGTACAGCAGCAATTAATACGTTAATTACTTGTTGGGTTGTTTTACCAGTGACAACATCCCTTCTTCTGTTGACAAACCAATCTGGTACTTTAAATTGTTTAGGATTATTAATAATAGCAACTAACTTTTCGATTTCTTCGTTAGACATGGTACCAGCACGACGATCAACATCTACTTCTGCCTTTTTACATAATATATTCGAAAAACGTTTGCCAACACCAATAATTTTAGTCATAGCAAACATACTCTTACGCTTACCATCAATGTTGGTGTTAAGAACACGTAAGATGTGTTGGAACTCGTTGGTCATTTGGAGACTCATTTCTGCTGGAGCTGCTTTGAGTTAAGCTTGACTTCCTGATATGCCTATTTTCGAGAGCCACCAAAAAATTTGGACGGACTCGGGCACTAGTTAGGGTTGAAAGATGTTTATCTTAAATAAATATTATTACAGATCATTTTAAGAAATAGGAACCATATATTTGGTATAATATATAGTATTGAGAAATAAATAGAGTATTTTTGTAATATATTATGGTATATATAATTTTCATGTGATTAATAATTAACGCAGTAACAATATAATATCAGTTTACTACATTTCGCTTGTCTGCATATAATGTATTGTTTCATGATTACACTACTAACAAACAGAAATACCTGTGTAGGGTTTTGGCACTGTTTTCATTTATTGTCCAAAATTGACAAAAAACTAAACTCAATCCAAGAGGTCCACGAAAATGATGCTTGGACGATTAATAACGAGCATGAGGCATGTCTCTCTGGGTTGCGTATTGCAGTCAGTGACTCCAACTAAATGCGTTAGTAGTTTTAGTGCTCAATCAACTTACTTGAAAAATGTCAACAATAGTATTTTGTCATCAGCAGTAAGTCAGAGATCATTCCACAGTAGTACAAATAATTGTATGGGTATAGAAGAGTTTTTTGATCCTGAAAGAAAGGCCGGAGAACCATTTGTTACAGGTAGAGCTTGGACTGTAGTTGATTTGAGAAGAAAGAATTTTGATGATTTACATAAATTATGGTATGTGTTGTACAAAGAAAGAAATTTATTATTATCGTTGAAAGCCAAGTATCGCCGAAATGGTAGACCAATAGCTCAATTGGAAGATAATAGATATATTAAAGTTAAAAGATCGATGGCTGCGATAAAACATGTATTAGGTGAAAGGCAAAAAATCGGAAATAAAATTAAAGAGCTATCACTAATAGAAAATGAAAATGAAAATACCGATAGTCAAAAATAATAGAAATATTGTATAAATATATGATAGACGGCTGTAGAGTGCAAATTATGTAATTAATAGAATCAAAAATCTACGATTTTTTAAAAATAATGGTTTATTACAAAACCATACAAAATAAAATTGATTTCCTATATGTCCTAACTAAGAATATTTGGTTCTTATTGTAAATTATTATTGTCATTTAAAATTGTTTCTTTGGTGGTGCTCTCCCTAAAAATCTCGCTATCGATGGTACAATTGATATAGTGAATCCTAATCGTATTGGTTCAGTAAATTTAGTCATAACCCATGCAAGAGCAAAGGTACCGACACGAGGATTCTCTCTTATATAATTAGGTAATGTATTTATTCCAGTAGCATATTCAACTACATCACAAAACTTTTTAACAGCTGCGTTGGGATCAAGACCAAATGTAGCAGCGTTAAATATATCTAAATCGAGTGATACAAAAACCGATGACAAAGTACATATGTACACAGATAAGTAAGTAACAACAGCAACACCACCATATTGTTTCCATAATACTTTTAACTTGGATTTTAAATCGTCATTTTTATCATCCGATGATGAAAACAATCGAATGTAATTTTTTCGTTCATTATTGTTATTATTATTATTATTGTTTGAAATATGTTGATAATGATTCATGGACCTACTCGTTGCAGAACCAATACATCCTTTGTACTGACTTGTGGTAAATAGTGATGATACGCATGATAATTTATAATTTGATTTCTTCAAAATAGCTTTATTAATATTATATGCATATGCAGATACTTTTGATAATAAAGTGACACAAATCATGATGACGAGCAGCAACCACGGTTTAATTGACAAAATATACATGAAATGGCGAAGATTTATCCGTGGAATGTGCGTGAACTAGCAAGTTCGCACCTCGGTGAAATTTGCTTAAAAACTAATAGATTCTTAAATGCAGACTGCGTCATCTGCCGGTCAAGCGATGAGTTGAGGAACTTCGATGAAGTATTCAATAAGAGAAGAATGGAGGAGAATAATAGATGCTTAAAAATATGGCTACATCAGGAAGATATTGTTTTTAATTACTAAGCTGTATTATTGCATACATCGGGTGCCTTTACTGTGTGAGGGAAAAAATCTAACGAAGGAATATAGTTCATCTTACTATTCAAGTTACTCTGACTAGTAAAATTCTGTTTATAATAATAATAATAATAATAATATAAACTTCTAAACTTCTAAACTTGTGGTCATGTCCCGTCGGACAGTCCCGATTCCATTCTCGGAAATTTTTTCACTTCGTCGCATAAACAGTAAAATGTCTGTTGTAACGTTGTTTTTGATGGTAGGGATGGCGTCTGGTGCCCTTGCGCTTATGACAGCCCCCTTAACTCGATCGTTTGTGTCACATTGTGTTCGAACAAAATGTAGATCAACTTCATCGGCTTCATCTTTTTCAAATACTTCGGAAGATCAAGGTCAGCGGAAATATGGTATGACATTTTTAGACAGCGCGCTGTTATTGAGAGGAAAAGTCGCTACTGGTTATGGTAGAGGAAGTAAGAAACTTGGTGTTCCTACTGCAAATTTACCACATTTTCATGAAGATTTATCAACTAGTACGGATTTAAACAATGGTGTCTATTTCGGCTGGGGATGTATCGAGAAAGAATCTGAAATGATTGTTCCAATTGTAGCAAATATAGGAAGATCGCCAACATTTGTCGGTAATGAGAACAGTATAAACATTGTTGAGGCCCATTTAATTGGACGCACACCAACTAGTAAAATCAAAGATAATACTGGTGATTTTTACGATGAATATCTTCGTGTATGCTTAATTGGATTTTTGAGAAATGAAAAAAAATTTCCATCATTTGATGCATTAGTAAAACAAATTCATGATGATATTGATACATGTAAATATATTGATGAAATAAGTAATGAAGTTAAATATGATCCTTCTGATAATTGGAAAAATATATTAGGAAAATATAAAACATTAGCGTATAATTTTTTAGTTATGAAAGATTTGAATTATGTTAGCAGTATTTATTTTAGTAGTACCAATAATAATCCATCGCTTCAAAATAATATGCAAATCAATATTGGAAATCAATCATTATTCGCCAGAATGCCAACGAATGGCAATAAATAAAAGTAATCAATTTAATTGTAATTATGTATGATTTTGTGAATTAATAATAATACAAAACAAAATCTAATATGATCTTCCCCATAAACACCATGTAGTAGCTGGTAATCCTGATACAAAGCATGGAGTACCTGGTGGTAATGGTGGTTGATCAAATGGTTTGCATAAAGTTTTTGCTGCAACACTGACGGCGGTAGTTGCGGCTTCTACTCCACCACGCAGTGCTTCTTCTCTGGACATTTTTTTAACCTTTTCTTCCCATTCTTTGTTATCAATAAATGGAGTTAATACTAAAGATCCCTTTTCTAATGCTGGAACGAAGTCCTCCCATTTTAATACCGTTATAATATTTTCATCCCGTCCAGCTTTTGCTTTCAAGAACATACTACTTTGTATAGTGTTTAATAACTCTGGTATAGCTGTACTGATAGTTTCAAATGATATGTCGGTCTTATCACCAGTATCTCTACGAACAACACGACATTGTCTTGAAGTAAAATCTCTTGGACCAATTTCAATTCTAATTGGTACTCCTTTTTGCTCCCAATGATTAAACTTCCATCCAGGATTATAATTTTGTCTTGCATCGACATCAATTCTTACCCCTAATTTTTTTAATGTAACTCTAATTTCATCACAATACTTTACCAATTCATTGAAGTCAACATTTTTCATGGGAACTGGAACAATGATTACTTGCACTGGTGCTACTTTAGGTGGTAATACTAAACCTTTATCATCACCATGAACCATAACGCATACACCAATAGTTCTAGTTGTTAATCCCCATGATGTTTGCCATGGAATACTACGCTCACCACGCTCATCTTCATAAAAAATTTTAAACATTTTACCAAAATTTTGCCCTAAATTATGTGAGGTTGCACCTTGTATAGCTCTACCTGAACCATTGATATATGCTTCGACAGTAGTTGTATGATAACCACCAGCAAACTTTTCTTGTTCCGTTTTCATACCTTTAATTACTGGGACAGCTAATATGTCTTCGTATACTCTTCTGTATAAATCAAGAATGATTAATACACGTTCTTGTGCCTCCTCATAACTGCAATGAGCTGTATGACCTTCTTGCCATAAAAATTCTCTTGATCTTAAGAATGGAGTCGCGTCTTTAAATTCCCATCTGACAACATTACACCATTGGTTTAATTCTAATGGTAAATCTCTGTGTGATCGAATCCATTTAGCAAAAAATGGATACATAATTGTTTCAGATGTGGGACGAATAGCAATTTTTTCAGCTAAATCAGCTTCACCTGATTTTGTAACCCAAGCAACTTCTGGTGCAAAACCTTCGACGTGATCTTTCTCTGTATTTAATGCTCTTTCACTAACGAATAATGGAAAATATGAATTTTTAACTCCAAGTTTTTTTATTTCTTCATCAAAAAATTGTTGGATAACTTCCCAAATAAAAAATGACCAAGGACGTAATATATAGCATCCTGAAATGTCACTATAATCAATCATTTCACTATATGTTATAACTTGAGTGTACCAATTTGCAAAATCTTCACCTTTTTTAGCACTTATACCAAGTAATGTTTCTTTTTTTAGTTCTCTTTCATTTGAACTTTCATTAGCACCACCACTAGTAGTATTGTTGCCACTGTTACTTTTTTTAGGTGCTGATTTTTCTTCATTAACACTAGCTGCTGCTGGTGCAACAGAAAAATCAATTACTGTAGGTTTATGATCTATATTATCAAGAAATTTTAATAAATTTGCTGGTGATATACTAGTAGTGCGATCATTACGTAATGGATGAATATTAACTATCTCTTCATTAAGCAAACTTTGATCGATACAAAACTTAACTTCATTATTTTTATCATTCAATAATGCAAATGGTGAAACAGCACCTCTTATAACATCTAATTTTTCACTTAATATATCTTCATCACCAAATCTTAAATTTGAGCCAGATAATTTTAAATGAGCACCAAGTGTTTTCATATTGACATCGCAAGAAGCTCTTGTTGTAACCAAGAATAACCCATATTTCTTATCACGTAAGAATAAATTCTTGGTTAATGTACCTGGAATACCACCGACATGAACAGCTTGTTCCTCTACAGTAAATGCTAATGGATGACTATAAGTCGCGGCATCCAGAGACAGCTCCTTTAACTTGGCGAGGATCGCATTCTCCTCGTCTTCAACGCGCTGCAATGACGCCATCTTAAATTGTTTTTTTTGTGGCTTTGGTTTTCCGGGTTTTCACATTGCGGCCCCTCGCCATGATGTCGTGACTCGAAGACTAAAGAACGGGATACAATTATTTCTCTATCTACATACTAGATTAATGTAAATAATAATTACATTACATGATACTTTTACATTTAATATATTATATACAATAATTAACTATCATCCGAGGAGTTGTGAGTGCTAAGTGGTCGAGATACTTGGTAATTCAATAAGACCAAAACCTTGTGGTTGATCATTAACCAATTGCCCTTGATACGATCCACCCCTTGATTGTTGGTCCCATACTAGACAGTAACAGGCTGTTAAAACAGCAGCAGCCGGTACCATACATGTACGTAACAGTGTAACAGTGTAACACTGTAACCGCGATCAAGTATAGTAAAACGGAAAAAAGTATTTCAATAATACCCTGAGTGTAAATATATGCGGAAAAGTTTTGCTATGCATATTATAAGAAAAATATGATTTTAGAATTTTAGAGAAAGAGAAAAGAGAAAGAGAAAAGAGAAAGAGAAAAGAGAAAAAGCACATGCTTCTTCTAGATCCTCGTCAGGTAGAATAGAGTCAGGTATTAATGGTGAGGATGATGATGACAATCATAGTCTATTTGAGATCAAGTCAATTTTCTTGAAGAATACTTCCTTTCAGATGATGAGAAGAGTAACGATCAATTAATGTATTATCTTACGTATTATTCTTTAGAAGGAACTAAATTACTATCTACATCATTTAAGAATTCATTTTGCACTCCATCCTTCCAATTGAAATTATCAAATATATTTGTATGGTCCCATAAATTGCCCTTAATTAACAGTAACGGCAACACATACAATCTAAAAGGAACTAATAAAAGAATGAAAACAGGAAAAATAAATGCTGCTTTTGATAAAGCGATACCAAATATTCCTAATGCGATAGCTAATTGTATGAGAGAGTATCTTCTAAGAAGAAAGAAATCAAGCCTCTGCCAATGAATTTTTTCTGGGGTATCAATGATTCGATCAACACGCTTTTCGAATGTTTTTTGATGCCTTTTTATATCTTTACTCGTACTTTGTTTCTCTACTAAGTGTTTTATTGCTTTTTTAAAATATTGAAAAATATGAATTTTATCATCATCCCGGAAATTCTTTGCAGTACATAAAATACTCCGAGTACGTAATGATTGGTAGAAATTAATTTTACTATGTAGATCACGAAGCATGGAACTGATATCGTCAGCAATGCTCCTTCGACTTTTTATTCCTTCAAATTCCATTATAATATCATTGAATACAATGTACAACATATCTTTCTTAATGATATACTTTTCGAAATCATCGTCAAAATCTAAAAAGTCACTGCCAACTGTAGCGTTATCTTCACTTTGACGAGTGTAAGTACTATCGCACGATTCGCTATCAATGTTATTGACAACAATATTACTCATGCCATTACTATCTCCAGATAAATGTCCGCTATACTTAAGTCTAAAGTCATTTAGAATCATATTTTCGAATGCTTCAATGCTTGAAAATTCATTCATAAAGTCGTTATCAGCAGGAATACTCCCTGCGTCTGGTCTATTACCGTTTTCGCTATCTTTATCATCGATATTTTCTACTAAAATTTCATCAAGCTCGTCATCCATCTCATCAATTATTACTTTGAGGCGGTCACAATCGAGTTGCTGAGGTAAATTCTTGTAGTACTTCAATTTATTGGTGAATAATGAGACTTTTGCACCGGACTCGCCTCTGTTAATAATATTTTTTTTAATACTTTCATATTTTTCTATATTCACTTGGAGCTTCTGTAAATATCTGTTTTTTTCCCCGATGTGTCTAGCGTCTTCATCCATTAAAATATACTGTAAACGCTCGGTTAATGCATTTGCTCTCAATCCCTCTAAACCTAAGAATATAAATACTCCTGCTATGACTCCTAATGGGATCAATGAAATAAGGTATAACAGAGGCTTTGCGAGTAATACAAACATTAATACACTTTGTAGCAAAGCACTCCATCTAGTTTCAATCACGTCTTGAACATTTTCAGCAGAAAAAACACCTTGTTCTTCCATACTAATTGTAGCCAGAGACCGAACATGAAGAGGAGCTTGTGGTAATAACCCATAGTTTGGTATAATTCCTAAAATTCCGCAAATAAATACAGATATCCCTAACAGAAAAAAGTCATAGTCGTAAGACGTAGGCTTGGATAGTTTGAACTTTACTGATTGAGTCAGTGCGGCGCTAACATTATGATCAAAATAAAGTAAGATCGATAACACTAACCCCATTCCTATTGATAAAAGGAGACCCTTGGTACTGATACTAGCCCATGCATCATAATCTATCCAAGGCCTATCTAATGATGGCTTAAATATCTTTGGAATATTTAGCTTGGGTATTGAAACAGTTTTAAATTTAGGAAGAAATTGGAAGCCAGTGAATGCGATAATAACAATAACAGCACCATAATCAGCAATAAAATTTCGTAGATGCCTATTAATATTCCAACCTCTTGCACTAAAAGAAAGATTCCCAACATGTAAACAACCTAAGCCAAGTAAAAGGCTTAACAAAGCAGCATCAATTTTATATTCTTCAAATATAGAGACTAGAATGATTATCCCTTCGTACATATAAATGACACCAATAAGAAAACCAAAGGAGTCGCAACTGAAATTGGTAACTTTGAGTTCAAACAATTCAGATAAATTCATCGCAGCTGAAATAATGCAAAAAATACAAGACCAAAAGCAAGTCCAAAATAATAACCCAATAAAATTTAGGTTTAAATCAGATGAATAATTGTATAGACTGATCACAAAAATACAAACTGGACCAGTTATACCTACGATAACTAATGGTTGCCCAGCAGCAATGGCGAATAACGATCCTCCTATCCCCATACTGAATAATGCCTCAGTTATTCCTATTGAATTATCTGTCCGTTCGCTTGCAAGTGATGCAAATGTTATGGCTGGTATTGCTTGAGTAAAGAATATATACATTGTAGCTGAGGCGACTCTGTTGATTTGTCTGAAATCTAATTCGTAATAATAATCCTTGCCTATTTCAGATATTTTTACTCTTGTTGATGGTGGGTCGGTTGACTCGTTGTCTGTTGGCTGCAAGTTACAGTAATAATCTGTGTTATCCCCATGATCCATTATACTTGCTATTTTCCATACTCTATTTATCATACCGTAATATTTATTACAATACACAAGATCTCCAATATTATATGCGGGAGGGTCCTCTTGTACTAGTTTGATTTTGAAAAGTCCTTGGCGCCAATCATCAATGTAGTTGTTAATATTATATATTCTATCAAAAAGATTCTTTTTCATATTCCTGAATAATCCTAATTTTTTGACAACTTTTCTGGTACTTTTATTACTACTTTTATTACCATTATTATCATTATTTACGTTATCATTATCTTTATCATTATTATTATTATCAATATTTTCTGGTTTCGATTCGTGTATCCATGATATAGATTTATTGCTACTTTTTACACTATTACTAACATCGCTAGAATTTCTTCTTAGAATACTTTTACTATTAGCATGTTCAAATGTTGGATCGCTTGGATCTATTTCGAAGGTTTTTGATTTGTTACTACTATGTTTTCGATCTGTTGATAACTTACTATTGGCACTACTTTGATGAATAATGGACCGTCTTCTACAAATTATTTCGTCTTCATTTTCATTGTCACTACTACTACTTCGTATAAATGTTGGATTATTATTGTTGTCATTATGATTATCTAAATCAATATCAATAATATGTTTATCATAACTCATTTTTATTAAAAATAAATGTATAACTACAGAAACTATACTACTATAGAATCCGATAATATTAGAATGGTAACAAATTTAACACAAACACTAATTTTAATACTAATTTTAATACAGTTTCTTTAAAATACTCTTTAAGATCTGGATACATATGACTTATATATTATATTATATTATATTTCATGAAGACAAAATTGTTAGAACTACTTGGAACACGCTCTATAAACGGACAAAAGTATTTCAATAATGTCCTGAGTGTAAATATATGCGGAAAAGTCTTGCTATAGACACTAATTGTAACACTATGCACAGACAATCAACAAGTGCGTCCTGGACTCCTCAGAGACTATTGACTAGTTAACAGTGTTTAGTTATTAGATTATTATGGTAGTAGGTAGGTACGGTATTAAAAAGTTGCGATTTTTTATAAAAAAATTTTACCGTACCGGTATTACCTTTTTCAAAGGCTTTTTGAAAAGGCTTTTTCACCGGTTTTCGTATTTGATACAGTCATCAGCTAAGCATATCATTAAATATAACGTTATTAGATGAAATGGGAGTTTTGCGAACGGTTCCGGATTAGATATTTTTTTCATGGGAGGTTTGTGAAACTTTCACAGTGAAAGCCTCACTGAAAGGGCCGTGGGAGTGTGCAAGGGAGGAATCCCGATAAAAAATAAGCGATAAAAACCCAGATTACTGTTTGCAGGAAGAGAAATACGGTTATTCAGACCTTGGGATTCTTTAAAAGGGTCTATATATAATGCTTTCGAGCAGTGGTATTATTTAAAATCCTGAAATATCATGAATACAGCGAAAAAGGTAAGGTCAAAATATTACGCAGCAATTTAATCATAATTAGTCAAATTGATGTATTTTTGTCTACAATTTACACTATTTTTACAAACATGCGTGGTAAATATACAGTGGCAACATGGCTATATACGTTCTAAACAATAATTTTCTTAATACGCATTTAATTCAATATTTCTAAAGGGAGGAGATAAACCGATTCAGGCAGAGATGGCAAGCCGGTTAAAAGAATTATTCATTACAAGAAAATGGAGTAAACAGGTTGGCCCGGAAGTCATCGCTATGCACGAGAAGTTGTGTCAATCTGTCCTGTCGTTCCGATGCTGCAATCCATTGAGCAGTGCATACTCGCTAGTATCTAACAGAGAAAATCTAAATGTACAAAACTAGATCATAACAACATGGCGCAATTGTTACCGAAAGATCGCATCCTCTTCGATGCGTTGAGGAAGCAAGTGAAGAGATTCGAGACGGGTGAAATTAGTATCGACGACTTTTTCACAGATATCATAGATACGTACTTACCAGTGCAATTTCTTGACACCAAAGACGAAAATAATACTGGCAAGTGGAGCATATTAATGAATGTGTTGAAACTCGTTGGCGATCCTGAACGTCGCGCTACGTTACAGTTGCGCTACTACAACCGTTTCCCTATACTCACCGCAACAATTTGCTGTCGCGCAGAAATATGCTTCCGATGTAAGTCATACTGGCATAGCAATCAAACTTGTGCTTTTATTTTCTTCTAAATTCAATAACGATGTAATCATTTGTCTATATTGCTCCCTCCACAGGAGTGAAGGCTGTGAATCAGTGGTGTGCATATGTGGCCGTTCGTTGAATTGGTCAGTGGAACGTGCCAATAGTAATAATATCGTTAGACCCTCTCAGCGCGCATAATAGTATTAATCTGAATCCCCAGCAATAGCAATGTCATTAGCGCTTGCGACAAAATCTTACACAAAATTGGAAAAAAGCAGACGCTTTACTCGGGTATTCAGATTAATACAATTAAGCGCGCTGTGAAGGCGCATTTACAGGAAAATGGAGAGTCCTCGTTGGATGATTCTAGTAAATATGTCGCTGGAATGACGCCATATTATGACCCCATATTAATTGTTTTTTCTGGTTTCCGGCTTTTTTTGCTTCATTGAGGTAGGTACAAGTAGAAAAGTAAAAAGTATTGCTGATTTAACTTCATGGTTAAATGTTTACTTATCCTGTATTACCCTAATAACTTTTTAAAAAAATATATTCAAATAACTAATAGTTACGGTAATGGTACAAAATGACTATCAATCAAAACAAGCTCTGCTTACTCTACATGAGAGTGCAATTTCACATCACAGTAATCTCTGATTAACTTAATAATTACATGGAATAATATTCAGCTCTACCTGTAAGGTTCTTGGACTGTAGTGTGCACTAGATCCGGACAAAGGCCTTATTTCATTTTACCTACTGGTTGACTGGTTGTGAGACCATAGACCCAAGGTCAAGAGACTTGAAGATACTAGACATTGATTCAATTGCAACCGAAATGCCAGCTAAAGTGAAGAGAAACGAGAGGAACGAGCGTAGTAGTACCAAAAAGTACAACTCAACAACCAAAGCCGATAAAAAGCCGAAGTTGAAAGTGATTCCCGTAACTCTCTTATCGGGTTTCTTAGGCGCTGGTAAGACAACTTTATTGAAGCGAATTTTAGAAAATCGAGATGGACTTAAGGTAGCAGTCATTGTCAATGACATGGCAGCACTTAATATTGATGCGGAGCTCATCAAACAGACTGAATTAGTCCAGGTAAAAGAGGTAGTCATCATTTTGTTGTTATAACTTGTTGATTTTTAGCGAACTAAATTTTGTTATTTAGGAACTTATTCAACTTCAAAATGGGTGTATCTGCTGTACACTTCGCACCGATCTTATTCGTGAGATAAAGAATATCCATTCAAAAGGCTTACATGATTATATTATAATCGAATCTTCTGGTATCGCAGAGCCCATGCAAGTTGCTGAGTCATTTGAGCTTGATTCTACTACTTATGAGTTGCCAATATCAATCTCAGATGATTCCTCAGTTTTCATGGGTTCTACGAAGTCAAATGATACTACAGGTGCAGATACATTATACAAGATTGCTAGATTAGATACTTGCGTAACTGTTGTTGATGCCTCAACATTTCATGATGTTATGAAAACAAATGAGTCCATAAAAGAAAGATTTAATGAAGGCGATGGACAAGAAGGTGAAAAAAAGATTGGCCAATTAATCACCGAACAAATCGAATTTGCGGATGTAATTATACTGAATAAAGCAGATCTTGTTTCCGATAGACAACTTGAGGAGTCACGACGAATACTTAGTCACATGAATAAAACTGCGAATGTATTAACATCTACCAATTCGGACGTCGACATTAATGCCATTCTAAATACTGGTTTATATTCTAGAGAAAAAGCCGAATCTGCACCCGGTTGGCTCCATGATCTTAAATCAGGAACTGTCCACAAATCTGAGACGGAAGAGTACAATATCTCGTCTTTTGTCTATCGGGCAAGAAGGCCTTTTCATCCAGAACGTTTACGTAACTTCATTGATCCACTTTTTACTTTAGAAGGTAATTATGAGAACTGGACTCAATTTGGTTCTGCCGCATCCTTATCAGCATCAAATTCTTATGGATGGATTCTTCGTTCCAAAGGCTTTACTTGGCTAGCTTCTCATCCAGATATAATGATTGAGTGGAACAATGGAGGATATTGCTTACAGCTAAATCCTGCCGGTGTATGGTTTGTCAGTAGAAGTCGAGAAGAGTTTGAGGCAATCGAACCAAGTGTTCGTGATAAGATCTATGCGGATTGGTCTGGTGAGTACGGCGACAAGCGCCAAGAAATTGTTTTCATTGGAGTTGGTCTAAATTCGGCAACAATAACCAGTACCCTAGATGCGTGTTTATTAGCAGAGACAGAGATGGCTGATCATTATTACTGGCAATCGTTTCCTAATACACTCTTGGCATTGCCGGTTCATCCTGGACCGTGGAGTGAAGCTTTAGTAGCGGGTGGAATGAAGAAAATCACTGTAGCTGATGAGGTTGAGCTTGTTATAAGGAATGTTGCTTTGTATGTCCCTCCTAATATTAACACTAATGCAATTGGAGTCCAGATCTTCACTATAAATGGGAAACAAAAGACTCTTCTCGCTACCCTTAGAAGTGGAATATGCGATCAATTCAATGGTGAATTTTTTTTCCACTCAAATGTTCTAATCGAAATAGTCCCTTTGAACATAGATAAACAGCTTCAAAGCTCCATTGTTGTCCACCTGACTGGCACAGTGCTTCCCATAGAGGATGAGCATGAGGACGACCATGAGTGAGCATTTTATATATAAAATATAAAAGTAGTTACCGTTACATTATATTAACTTATCTATCAATTAAAAAATCTTTGACATCAACTAAATCGGGCAATTGTCGCATGATATTTTTTTGTGTGTTCATCAATTTTAGTAACTAATCCATTAATTAATTTGTTTTTTGCTTTAATGTCAGGAGTCTCAGTAACAATAAATGTTCCATCGAACACGTACAAAAATTATCCCAACCAACACCAAAGTTACCGATTTATGAATTAATTACTATACTTTTATCAAGGTTATGTCAAATCTTGTCTGTGATTACTTTCCAAGCGATCATAGAAAGGAATAGCATGCATAACCTCTGGAAGACAAAGAGTGGGAAACAATTATTCCTCGATCTACATACTAGATGAATGTAAATAATAATTACATTACATGATACTTTTACATTTAATATATTATATACAATAATTAACTATCATCATCCGAGGAGTTGTGCGTGCTAAGTGATCGAGAGACTTTTCCATCAGTAAATAAGCCAGCATATTTTTGACCACTTGGTAATTCAACAAGACCAAAACCTTGTGGTTGATCATTAACCCATTGCCCTTGATACGATCCACCTCTTTCGGCCAATATCAATTCAATTAATAAATCGGAATCAGCAAAGTTTATTGTTTGTTCTATAAAATCTTCGTCGACTATTGGATATACAATGCATCCATAGCCATCTTTTAAATTTTCTCTAAATGAACCTTCGTAATAATAAGTACCATCATCACTTTGAAATTTACCATATCCATTCATTTGATTATTATCCCATTCACCAGTATATACTGATCCATCTCAAAATATGCCAATACCTTGTCCACATCTTAGACTATTTTTATAATAACCTTTGTATGATAACACAAAATCAGTAGCTTTAACTAAACCTATACGACGACGTTCAGCATCTGAATTAAATTTAGTAATAACAGTTTTTTCTCCTAGTCCATCCATTAAATCATTATTCCAATTACCACAATATTTAGAATTATCGATGGCAAATTTATATTCTCCATATCCATGTCGTTTATCACCTTCACAATATCCTTGAAATATATCCCCGCATGCATAAATTTTTTTACACCATCCATTAGCCTCACCAGCAAGAAAATAACCCTCTATAGATGATCCATCCATAATATTAGATTTCACACCATGGCCAGTCATTGAACCTTCATACCATTCTCCAAAATAATTGTCACTATTTGCCCAAACAAAAACACCTTGACCATGCATTTTACCTGCTTGCCATTTACCTTTATATCTATCGCCATTAGAAAAAATGTATAATCCAAATCCTTCTCTCTTACCAGTTTCAGTGTCTAAATAACCTTCATATCTATCACCAGATGTATAGTTCTTTACAGTATATACAAGTTTTTTGCCGTTACCGTTAACTATTCCAAGTCCAGGAAAGTCTTTATTACTCTCATACGAATTGTTTCTACTTAATTTACCACTACTTTCTGAACCTGATTCGGTTGAATTAGAATTCGTTGACTCATTCGAAGTAGTGGTTGCTCTAGATAATAATTTTTTATTTTTTCTATTCTTATATGCAATAACAAGTTCTTTTGTCTCTTTTGTTGGTGAAGAAGAATGTAATGTACTTTCTATTGCTTCTCGACTCTTTTCACATTCAATATCTTTTAAATCGGAAAAAGAACGATTGCGGAGTTTATTCAATTTATTCATTCTTCATTATTAATAAATTAATTTTATTTGCTTTTATTTAATTTATTAATTTTGGTGATTATTTTCTGTTTTTTGATTTACGTTTCTTTCAACTTAGATTTCCTTTTTTTTGGACCATTTTCTATCGCTGTCGCTGATTTTGAATCGGCCCAATACTACTTTGTAATTATACGATGTGTGATTAATGTGATTGATGGTCAATTTACAGCCACGATTTGGTCTTTCTTTATTTAACCACCAGTTTGTTTAATTGTTGTATAGTATCTGAGGATATCCTAGGGGCTACTAGAGCGACGAGGTAATTACTCAAATATATAGATTACAAGGGTTTGCGATTTGTATGTGATACGTAAGTAATTCAATGTATAGCGTAATTTAGTAGGATTAAAATTTGTAGATGGTCGTATGCATCTTGAAGGGCCTGATGCTGTCGGATGCAAACATCCGAACGAACAATGATTTCCTGCTTCGACAGGTAACATCCTTTCAATTGTAAATGTCCAGTGCTGGCAACATAAAGCCTGCAAGTACTATATCAGGGGAGGTTACTACCTCAATTACTGGTGATCACATTTCCCTGTCAGATGAGTATAAATATCATGATTACTTCAACATTATTAATTTTGCATCGATAGTAGTTATAGATATATTTTATATTATTATATCTACTGAATGGCACAAAATAGGAACAAATCAGCTAGCGCAAAATGAAAGTTGTACTAAAATATTTACATTAATGGGTTGTTTTACAGCTAATTATTTATTATGGGATACATTATTAATCATTTTTTATCCT
>JACCDO011135688.1_pt1 | contig 19638 bp, 18 predicted proteins | sample 7446101 | NCBI WGS metagenome assembly JACCDO01 (sample SAMN15323440, study PRJNA562643) | freshwater metagenome | isolation source: river surface water | place: USA:Blue River Watershed | collected 2017-08-16 | reverse complement strand
GATATGGCTGCATACGAGCCCAAAACTTATGTATACGATATCGAAGTTGAGTCTTCAGATAGCGAAACTACTCGAATCATTCAAGGCAAATTCATCGTGAGAGCCGAGGTAACCAAATAGTGGCACTCTCTGACAACTTCGCATATGTTGACGTTAAAGGTCCAGGACCTCAAGGTCCAGCAGGACCGACAGGCCCAGCGGGGCCAGCTGGCGGTCCTACTGGTCCCACTGGTGTAACTGGCCCAACTGGTGCAACTGGTCCTAGTGGTGCCACTGGCCCAACTGGTGCAACTGGTGCAGATAGCACCGTCCCAGGCCCAACTGGTGCAACTGGTGCAGTAGGTCCTACTGGTGCTACTGGTGCTGCAGGTAGAGACGGTATTGACGGTGCAGACGGCGCTACTGGTCCCACTGGTGCTCAAGGTTATGTAGGAGCTACTGGTCCCACTGGTGCTCAGGGGCTACCTGGTCTATCAATAACTGGCCCTACTGGTGCAACTGGTGCAACTGGTGCAGTAGGTCCTACTGGTGCTACTGGTGCAACTGGTGCTGCTGGTTTATCTATAACTGGTCCAACAGGAGCAGCTGGTTTAGTTGGACCAACAGGTCCTACTGGTGCTACTGGTGCGGCAGGTATTCCTGGTGCTTCTGTCACTGGACCGACTGGCGCGACTGGTGCAACTGGTCCAACAGGAGCAGCTGGTCCTACAGGTGCTACAGGTGCTGCTGGTGCTGACGGTGTCAATGGTATAGACGGTGTCGATGGTGCAGATGGCGCAACTGGTGCAACAGGTCCAACTGGAGCTCAAGGCCCAACAGGAGCTCAGGGTCCAACTGGTGCTACAGGTGCTGCAGGTCTATCTATAACTGGTCCAACAGGAGCTCAGGGTCCTATAGGACCTACAGGCGCTACAGGTGCTACTGGATCTCAGGGTCTGCCTGGTCTATCTATAACTGGTCCAACTGGTGCAACTGGTGCAACTGGTTTAGTGGGCGCGACTGGTGCAACAGGACCCCAGGGTATACCTGGTCTTCAAGGAATTCAAGGACAGCTGGGCCCAACTGGTGCCACTGGTCCGACTGGCGCTGAGGGGAACTTCTATGTATCATCCTCGCCACCTGTGTCGCCAGAAGCTGGTGATGCTTGGTTTAATGACTCTGAAGCAAAATTTTACATCTACTATGATGCTTTTTGGATTGAAGTAAATGCAAACCGAGTAGGTGCAACAGGCCCAACTGGTGCGCAAGGCGAGCTAGGTCCAACAGGCCCCCAAGGCGTGAGCATAAGTTTTATTGGAACTGTAGCTACTCCCGAAGATCTACCAGAAATTGGAAACGAACTAAACGATGCATATATTGTCAGTTCTACTGGAGATCTGCATGTCTGGGATGGATCAACTTGGAATTCTGTCGGTCAGATAGTAGGACCACAGGGTGATATTGGAGCCACTGGCCCTACTGGCCCGCAAGGTGAAGTCGGAGAAATTGGACCCACGGGGGCAATTGGAGCTACTGGCCCAACTGGTGCAACTAACCAGCTAAGCATAGGTGATGTATATACTGGCACACCTGGCGGAGAGGCTCAGGTAACAGTAACTGGAACTGCTCCAAATCAAATTTTAGATTTTATAATCCCACAGGGTCCAACTGGACCAATAGGAGACACTGGGCCGCAAGGCGAACTAGGTCCAACTGGTGCGCAAGGCGAGCTAGGTCCAACAGGTGCTACTGGCGATACTGGACCAACTGGCCCTCAAGGCGGTATTGGAGCAACTGGTCCGCAAGGCGAGATTGGCCCTACTGGTGCAATTGGCCCTATTGGAGACACTGGACCGACTGGCTCAGAAGGTGCTGTCGGCCCTACAGGACCGCAGGGCGAAATTGGACCTACAGGTCCGCAAGGTGTTACAGGTGATTTAGGCCCCACAGGTTCTCAAGGTGACATTGGCCCGACTGGACCTCAGGGAGACGTGGGACCTACAGGTCCGCAAGGGGTTGCAGGCCCTACTGGATCTACTGGTCAACAGGGTGATATAGGACCTACTGGTCCAACTGGGTCTCAGGGCGATTTGGGTCCTACTGGCCCGCAGGGAGATTTAGGACCAACTGGACCAACTGGTGCAGCTGGCCTCGACGGGGCGGGGGTACCGTCAGGTGGAACTACTGGTCAAATTCTAGCAAAAGAGTCAAATACAGACGGGGATTTTGCTTGGATAGATAATTTTGCGGATTGGACCTCGGTGGTACAGCACCAAGTTCGAGCAGAGCAAGTTCTGGCTAAGGGGCAAGCTGTATATGTAAGTTCCTCCGATGGAACTAACATGCTAGTTTCTAAAGCCTCCAATGCATCAGAGATGTATTCTAGCAAAACTATTGGACTGACGGCACAGAGTTTTTCTGTAAATCAACTTGGATTTGTTGTCACCGAAGGTTTGTTAGCTGGACTGAACACTTCTACCGCTACCCTTGGAGATCCTGTATGGTTGGGAACAGACGGTTCCCTAATTTATGGACTAGTAAATAAACCATATGCACCAGCTCATTTGGTCTACCTTGGTGTAGTGACCAGAGTAAACTCTAACAATGGTGAAATTTTTGTAAAAGTTCAAAATGGATTTGAATTAGATGAACTCCACAACGTATCAGCACGATCGCCGCAGGACGGGGATATCCTCTCCTACAACGCGACAAGTGGCGTGTGGGAGAATATAAGCATTGTTGATGGAGGTACACCCTAATGCCACTTAATTTTCCAGATAGCCCAGTCATTGGTCAGCAGTTTACGTCTGGTGACTATGTTTGGGAGTGGACTGGCTCTGTGTGGTCAGCGGTTGTTGCGGAATCAGCTGTCGGCCCAACAGGCCCAACAGGCCCAACTGGGGCAGACAGCAGCGTGCCTGGTCCGACAGGCTCTACTGGTCCGCAAGGTGCGACTGGACCAACAGGGTCGACTGGACCTACTGGTGCACAGGGTGATCAAGGCGTTACTGGACCTACTGGTGCACAGGGTGATCAAGGCATACAGGGTGAGCAAGGGCTGCAGGGCATTCAAGGTGTCACTGGACCAACTGGTGCAGTTGGCCCTACGGGAGCACAAGGCGTAACTGGACCTATAGGATCTACTGGTCCACAAGGTGTTCAGGGATTAGTTGGAGACACTGGCCCGCAGGGAGAAGTAGGTCCTATTGGCGCAACTGGCCCAACGGGACCACAAGGAGAAGTAGGTCTAACGGGCCCTCAGGGTGAGCAGGGACTTCAGGGTATTCAAGGTCTTACTGGAGATGTTGGCCCGACTGGAGCAACGGGACCACAAGGTGAGCAGGGTATCCAGGGAGATCTAGGTCCAACTGGCCCGACTGGCGCAACTGGCCAGGGAATCGAGGTACTGGGCAGTTACCCAACACTAGAAGATTTACAAACCGCACATCCAACTGGAAATCCAGGTGATGCTTACCTAATTGCTGGATACCTATGCGTATGGGATGTCCACACTAACTCATGGCTTCTCATTGGCGAGATCCAAGGACCTACTGGAGCCACTGGACCAGCTGGTCCTCAGGGGTTGCAGGGTATTCAAGGCGACATTGGCCCTGCTGGGTTAGATGGAGCTACAGGTGCAACAGGTCCTCAGGGTGAGCAAGGAATTCAGGGTATTCAGGGTCTCACTGGACCAACTGGTGCTATTGGTGCAACTGGACCGCAAGGTGACTTAGGTCCAACAGGGCCAACTGGTGCACAAGGGATCCAAGGTGTCCAAGGTATTCAGGGTATTCAGGGTGAAGTTGGCCCTACTGGAGCTTCTGGCATTGACGGCGCTTCATTCCAAATTCTTGGCACCTTCTCGACCGAGGAAGAATTTAATTTAAGCATCCAGACTGGAGAAGCTGGAGTTGCCTACATAGTGGGTGGACATCTATTCTTCTGGAATGCAACCACCGAAGTATATGACGATTTAGGCTCTATTATTGGCCCAACTGGTGCTACTGGTGCTGCTGGTCCAACTGGTGCAACTGGTGCCGATGGTTTGCCTGGGGCTGATGGAGCAGCGGGAGCTACAGGCCCAACTGGTGCTACTGGTGATCAAGGTATTCAAGGTATTCAAGGTGTTCAAGGAGAGCAGGGGCTCCAAGGGCTTCCAGGACTCCAAGGTGATACTGGCCCGACAGGACCCGCTGGAGCAACTGGACCTACAGGAGCTGTTGGTCCAGCTGGGAGTGGTGTCGAAGAAGATCTATATCAAATTATTTCTGGAAGAAATACTATAGTAGGTCCCTTTGTAGCTGGAGATTATATTCTTGCATTTGAAGGAACTGGAGAAGTAACTCTTCACAGCTATAACGGGGATCTACCTAGCCTATATCCGCTAGTCGATATAGCAAATGTCACCGAATACTCTAGATACAGAATATCATTGACATCATCAGTAGACGGCTTTGTGTCGCTATCCACGTTCACTGGATATGTCTCTATCACAGCAGCCTCTGCTGACACGTCCACTGCACTAATAGGGTCTATCTCTGTTCCAGGTGGAGATTGGACCGCTCAACCTTCAAGAGTATTCCTTCCAGGCGCATCAGACGTCCAGCTGAGAGTACTGAGGCACTTTAGTCCGTTTGGATTCATCGGTATTAACTCTGGTCAGTTCAATGGCATATTCAAATCAGTTGATGGATACACGTGGACATATCAAGCTATCCCTGGAATGAGCGGATCACCCTCTGATATGGCATACGGACCTGGTAAGGGTGTAGTTGCAACTACTTATACTGGAGGCTTCGCATTCTCAGAAGATTCAGTATCATGGACAAAAATAGAGCATCCAGGTACTACTAATGATTACGTCGCTAGCGTAGCCTTTGCTCAAGGAGTATTTGTTGCAGTTGCTGGTAATGGTGTAGTTTTTAGATCTACTGATGGAATCAACTGGGCATCCAGCACTCCCCTAACTGCTGGTAGTTACAGATATAAAATCATCAGCAACGGTACCAGACTTGTTATTATCTCTTCTGGCAAGGTCGAGTACTCAGATGACGCTGGTATTAGTTGGGTAGATGTGTCTGTAGCCAATATAGATGCTAGCGCAAGCGGGGCATACCTGAATGGTATGTACGTGGCATTCGGTGGGTCATCTACTCCGACTAATATCTACCACACTTCCCCTAATGGTGTTGATTGGACTCAGCGGGCCATACCAGCTACGTCCACATGGTACAACGTAGCTTATGGGAACGGCCTCTACTCCGCGGTGAGCTACGACGGTTCCTACTCGTACACTTCTACTGACTTAATTTCTTGGACTCAGAGGACTGCGCCATCATCAGTTGGACTTACCACCATAGCAATGGGATATGCGTTTGGTGCAGGAAGATTTATAGCTGGTGGCTGGTGGTCACCTATGTGGGTCACATCTACCGATGCATCTTCTTGGTCTGTATTAGGTACAGTACCTGGGCAACTTAGATATTACGGACTTTCTACAGCTGGCTCTCGCTTATATCTATGTACGGACACTACGACGGCTTTCTACTCTGATGATGGTGGATCTACATGGATTACTATCACAATGCCAGCCGACGAACTTTACTACGTAGCATATAAATCAGGGCTTTACGTAGCTATCGGATATGGTAACTATGTCTACACTTCTACAACTGGAACTGGCAGCTGGACTCAGCGTAGCTTTGTTGGTCTACCTAATAATGGCACTTGGTATGCAAGCGGTCTAATCCATAACGGGACGACATTTGTAACCCACAGCTACTTTGGAAGTTACGTTTACTATTACACATCTACCGATGGCATCACTTGGACGCAACGGTCATGGCCGAGCATGCCTACAAACTCTGGTCCATATGACATGATCTGGGACGGCAGCAAGTTCCTTGCCCCTATGTGGTACGACGCGTCAATCTATACGTCGGCTGATGGAGTTAACTGGACTAGATATAACTTAAACAATACATACCTTACTATCGCATATGGTAATGGTAAATATGTTATGTCTGCCCCGAACGGCAAGATTGCGTACTCCACAAACGGAACATCTTGGACCGAGACTACTATATCTTGGCCTGACACTAATGGTATGACCGTATCATTCGGCGACGGCGTATTTGTGCTGACAAGCACAGAGACTGCCGCCGCTGCATACTCTAGTGACGGTATAACTTGGACGCAAACTACCTTACCAGGAATCGGAAGATTCTGGCACACACTGAAGAAATCTGCTGGAGATACTCCTCCGTCAGGTAAAATTTTAGTGGCTGGTTTTGGAAGCTTGATTATCGAGAGCTCTGATTCTGGAGTAACATGGTCCACTTTCCATGCGCCATCTACCTACAACGGTGGAAATATTACGTACTCAAATGGTGTCTTTATGGGAGCTCCTGGTACAGCGTCAGACTATATCTATATCTCCAATGACGGAATTAACTGGAGCAGACAGACACTCCCTGGGTCGCAGATCTGGGTGCCAGGCGCTTACAACTCCCTAACAAATAAATATGTGTTTGCAGCAAAGAATACGTCTACTATCGCATATAATTCTTCATCATCGACTACATGGTCTACTGCCACACTGCCTAGTGTTCAGGCTTGGTCAGAGGTGTCATATAGTAGCGAATTAGGAGTGTATCTTGTATCAGCTGTAGGATCTACAGCCGCTGCCATGTCCACTAACTTATCTACTTGGACATCTGTAACACTGCCAGTGGCCCCTAGCACACCAGTGTCTGCTGTCGACGGTAGATTCTACTTATTCGTAGACAATTCGACCACTGCTTACTACTCAATAAATGGATCTACATGGCTGCCAATGAGCATACCTTCGACCGTCACCTGGACCCAGGTATTTGGTGGTCAAAATAACACAAACTACGTAATTTTCAGTAGAACAAGTCTAACTTCAATGTACTCTACTGATGGAGTTACTTGGATAGAAGCACCAATAAAAACTAGATTCAGCGCAGTAACTAACCCTAACTGGGCCAAGGGAGCATACTTTGGCAATATCTATGTTGTAGTTGGTTACGGAACCTACTTAGGTCAGACATACAATATTGCAGCAATATCATACGACGGTATTGATTGGGAGTTTGTTCCTATGGGCCCAGCGAATGGTGGAACCTCTATAATTGTAGGTACAGATGGAGTTTCAAAACTATCAGCAGTAACAAACAGACCAGAAAGATCTTACACAGCAACTAGTGTCGGATCAGTTAATATAGTTTAGGATTAAACCATGAGATATGAAGTAGATCAAACCTCTAAAGAAGTTAGAGTTTTCGACGATAACGAGGTAGAAATCCTCTACCAACCTACATGGCCAGACGGCACCGAATGGGCTTCTGTCGAGATAGCCGAAACCTGGGTTATCCAGTACTTGTTAAGTAGATCAGATATTACGGCTGAGCTAGCTGGCCCAGGGCCAGATAAGCCTACAGTAGCCAGACCTCCAGTACTTCCGCTGCCAGTAGTTCCTGGAGTTGACCAGTAATTAGCTAGCCTTTTTACGTCTAATCGGCTTTCTAACTGGATCGATTAGTTCATCAGCAACTGGCGGGAAAAATACTTGCTGCGACGACATCGAGCTAGTTGCATTATGAAGCCCTAGAGTTAAGTCTTTAATAAACTCGATCTCTGTAGAAACTTTGACTACGTGCTTCTCGATGTTATTTACTCGATCAGCTAATGAGCTACCGCCATTTTCCCAGAGTTGGTGTTCTACTCGGTCCATTCGGTCAGATAGAGTTCTACCATGCTCGTCGACCCCGAGTGCTCCATCAATTCTTTTAGCAATTCGGTATACAGCGATAACTGCACCGATGAGAACGCCAAGTGCTGTGATCGTGGCAGCTACTGCCATAATTAGTTCGTTGGTCATGTATAATGATTCCTACAGGGTCTTGCAATTAGATTTGCCTTGATCCATTTTACCCTATTAGGGCCCCCTTGATTGGGAGAGGTTTAGCCGTTAAGTTGGTCACAACTCCAATCTTTTTAGCATCTTTCGCGTTTTAATTTGCAAACGCCCCCGAAAGGTGTATGCTGAAAGAAAATTTTCTATTGGAGAGAAAAAATGTTCATTTGGAGTGACTCTGTTACCGAGGCAGGTTTCTGTGGAAATTAATGCCTGGGACGCGGCTAACGGTCGCCTATTAAATGCTGCAAAATGGTATGCCCAGAATGGGTGGCACGTGTTGCCAGTGCACGGTATTCAGGGAGGCAAGTGCACCTGCGGTAAGTCGCACATGGATGCCAAGGAACGCGGAAAGCACCCAGCGTCGCCAAGCGGCCAAAAAGACGCCACTACTGATATCTCAAAGATTGATCAGTGGTGGTCAGAAAATCCAGAGTTTAACATTGGAATGTACGCCGCTCCGTCAGGCTTTTTTGTAATTGATATCGACCCGCGACACGGTGGAGACAAGTCATTCGAAAAGCTATCCGAACGAGCACTAGGCGAGCTACCTCCAACAGTTGAAGCAGTCACTGGAGTTTGGGGTGAGCAGGGTAAACGCGGGCGTCACTTAATCTACAAATGTGATCCTAATGAAAAATTTATAGGTAACTTCAACAAAGAAGGATTACCAGGAATTGATATAAAGCACAATGGGTATGTCCTAATTGCCCCGTCCCGCCACGCATCTGGTGTCTGCTACGAGTGGAAACCAGGTCACGCCCCCTGGGAGATGGAAGTTGCGGAAGCACCAGAAGAGCTTTTGGTTGCTATTAGAGCAAAAAGCCTAAGGAGCAAAACTGGAGGAACCTCTTATCAGACTGGCAGCTGGGATTTCCTATATGACCTAACTGTAAAGGGCGAAAAACTAGACATCGATGCCATGCTTGCAGATGGACTGCAAGAGGGCGAACGTGCTATTGGTCTATATAAGTTAGCCTGCGGTCTTGCAAATAAGTTTGGTACCGATGAAGCTGGCCGCCACGCAGTTGAATCGACAATGCTCAGATTCAATGCTGAAATGGTCAACCCACCTATGCACGTAGAGGGTCAGAATGGTGTACTCATGCACACCCGTCGAGCCCTCGATTGGGTTGCAAACAACCCTAAGTACGATCTTTTCTGGAACGACCTGAGCGACTGGGTTAAGACTCAGGGCATGTCCTGGGCAGGCGATGTGACAAAAGCATTCGCTGAGCCTACTACCTCTAAGACTGCATTTGACTACAGTACTAGCACTCTAGTTATTACGGACGATGACAGCGTAACTGCTCCAGTTGCTAATGCAGTTGGCGAACAGATGACATCTTTTGCAGCTCAAGGTAAGGGCCTCAAGGAGGTTGCTCTAGGTGGCAATTTAAATTTGCCTAAAGACGTTGACTCTCTATCAGAGGAAGCTGGTGGTCGCCCTGGATACCGAAGCTTAACCGATGTAGGTAATGGTCGAAGACTAGTTGACTCTTTCGGAGCTGGAATTCGCTATACCCCCAACGTAGGTTGGTTTGTCTGGGACGGTAACTACTGGAAGCCAGACATGCAGATGAAGTCAATTAAAGAAGTAACGAAGATGGTATCCACCGTAGTTGCTAGCGAAGTTGCACTTTATGCTGCAGACGACCCACGGGCAGCTGACCTTGTTAAGCACGCAAATAAGGCAAAGTCCAACTCAGCAATTGAAAACATGATTGCTCAGGCTTCGTCAGACGAGCGAGTTCAGGTAGCGGTAGAAGAGTGGGACAACAACCCATACCTCCTTGGTGTTAAGAATGGTGTTGTCGATCTCAGAACTGGAGAACTCAAAGCTGGTAGACCAGACTTGCACCTCACAAAACGCTCGCCTATTTCTTACACTCCTGGCCTACGAAACATTCGCTGGGAAGCATTCTTAAATGAAGCTACCAAGGGAGATGTGGAACTACAAGAGTGGCTTCAGAGAGCAGTTGGCTACACCTTGACTGGTTTGAATAGCCAGGACATTATGTTCATGATCTATGGCCCACCTGGATCTGGTAAGAACACATTTATTGAAACCGTATTTGAAGCTCTAGGTAAGTCAGAGTACGCATGGGCTTTGGATTCAAATATTCTTGCTCTGGGCGACCGAATTAGTTCCACAGATGAATACCACATGGCCGAGCTACGTGGTCGTCGTATGATCTGGGTTGACGAGTTGCCAGAGTCTGAGAGAATCAAAGAAAACCAGGTTAAGAAGCTGACTGGTTCTGGAACTATTCAAGGACGTTCACCTGGTGAGCGCCCTATTCAGTTCACATCTCAGGGTAAACTTTGGATTTCTACCAACCACCGACCTATCATCACTGATGATGCTATGTGGCGTCGTATGCGTCCAATCCCGCTTACAAATAAGCCAGAGAAGCCAGACACGACTCTTAAGCCGTATCTTGCTGATCCAGAGGGTGCTCTTCCAGCCGTATTGAGTTGGGCTATTGATGGTGCAGTGAAGTACCTATCCTCTAGCCAGCTTGACCCGCTAGGCTGGTGTGCGGTAGTTAAAGAAGCTCATGATGCTTACAAGAAGAATGAAGACCGAATTGGAGCATTCCTTGAAGAAGAAGCCCGTCAATCAGAAGACGGCAGCTTAAACGTTAGCGAGCTATATCGACTCTACAAACTATGGAGCGACTCTAGAGGAGAGCGTCCGCTTTCTCAGATTGGATTCACAAGAAAGTTTGCAGATAGAGGGCTAATCATTGAAGGCACTGGAACTAGAGCAATTCTTAAGGGCTACATCATGATGCCGCGAGAGGTCCCTCAAGCGCCCGTGGTAGACTTTAGTAGCCACGCTAAATACGCAGCAGCAACAGCACCAAAGATTTAGGGAGAAATATGAAAATTTTTATTGCCACACCTATGTATGGCGGTATTGCAAAGAATAACTACACAATTTCGTTGCAAAATTTGATTATTAAACTCTCTCAAGCTGGGCACAGTATTACCACCACTACAGTGGGCAACGAGAGTCTAATCACGCGTGCTAGAAACACCTTGGCGCACAAGTTTCTTATCTCTGATTCCGATGCCTTACTATTTATCGATGCTGATCATGGCTGGAACGCTGACGATGTTGTCAAGATGATTGAGTCAGGCAAGGACTTTATCGGTGCAATTTACCCGATGAAGGGCATCAACTGGGAGAATATTAAGCTAGCTGCTCAACTAAATAAGCCAAATCTAGAAGCGTACTCTGGACATTTTGCTATCAACTTCCTAGATGAAGAACAGAAGTTCCAAGCCGACGAGCCTTTTAAGGTAAAGGATATCGGTACTGGTATGCTATTCCTCACCAGAAAAGTTTTTGAAACATTAAAGCCTCATTGCAAGCAGTATAAGAATAACAATGTCGGAAACACTGGAATAGAATTCGGCGACATGGTTACAGAGTACTTCACAACTTTTATCGACGAAAACGAGATACTTCTCTCAGAGGACTACGCACTGTGCAGAATGTGGCAAGCTCAGGGTGGCGACGTTTGGGCAGCCCCTTGGGTTAGAATCACTCACTCTGGAGACTACACATTCTCTGGGCAGTTCATAAATCTAATTGAGATAAACCAAGAACGACGCCTTTTGTTGGAAAAAATTGCTGCAGACATGGGTCAGGCTCCAGCGGATCCAATAATTACGTACACAGAGCCAGAAAATACAGAACCTTCAGAGTAGTGAGAAAATAGTTACTAAGGGAAATCCCCTCAGATTGACCGAGGTAGCTAGATATTGGCCAACTTAAACGACTATAAATGTTCTGTCTGCGGGAAACATCATGTTGTCCCATCTCTAGCCAGAGAGTGCGAAAAAAAGCATTAAATATTTCTGAAAAGCTAGCTAATTGACTATATATGTAGTAGCATAGTCTCAACCCTTAGTTTAAGGAGAGGACTATGGCCCTAGCAGAACGTTTAAAGGTAGCGAACGAGACCTACCAAAATACTTTTCTATGCAAGCTAATGAAAATCACATTAGACGGTAAGCTAAGTGAAGCTGATGTTGATGCCTTGGTTAAAATTATTAATTCGCGACCATTTGACGAGGCCCATGTGCCGAATGTAAGACTCTCACAAGCCCTCCGCGAAGAGGGATATGATGTAAGTGCGAGTGCAGTAGATAGACATAGACGTGGCGACTGCTCGTGCTATAGGCTGAAATAGGGAGAACTGTGAGCCTTTCTGAGAAACTAGAAAAACTTCGTATGCCTGGACAAAGTGGTTCAGACGTTAGAGTGACTAAAACGCCAGAGGATTGGCGTCCAAGAATGGACATCGATACTGTCAAAGGCGGATTCGTAGTAGGCACTGGTCGCCCAGAAGGCGAAGTAGTAGACGCCAATACGATTCTCCGAGAATTCGATCTAAACCCTGAAGAGTGGCGCGTTACATCAATGCGCCGCGGTAAGTGGCAGAGATATGATGGTGACTATCTGCAGTCAGCCAGAGTGAACGTTGTTCCAGCACTCGGGACAACTGGTGACGCTCTTGATGTAGAGAAGTTGGCAGACCAAATTAAAAAGTGGCGTCCAGCTAAAAACATAAAGAAGTCGACTGGCGAAGGCGCGTACTTGATTGCAGGCGCTGACCAGCAAATCGGTAAAAAAGCAAACGGACTTGGCTCCGAGCACTCGGTGGACAGGATCCTTGGACTAACAGAGAGAGCGGTGCATAGATTTGAAACTTATAAAAAAGCTGGCATTGCTCCTGGAACTATATGCCTGGCGCTACTCGGCGATCACGTGGAAGGAAATGTCAGCCAAGGCGGACGACTCCAAGGACTAGCTGCGTCTGACCTAGGACTTACTGAGCAGACCCGAGTTGCTCGACGACTTCTTCTTGCTCAGATCAAGGCTCTTGCCCCTCTAGTAGATCGACTAATCGTACCAGTCATCAATGGAAACCACGATGAAGTGACTCGTCAGGTAGCCGCAGATCCTGCAGATGGTTGGAACGTAGAAATTGCTTCTGCAGTGCAGGATATCTGCGCAGAGAATCCAGAGCTAGCCCATGTCGAGTTCCGCTACCCAAGCTCTGGTCACCAGACGCTTACTGTAGACATTGAAGGAACAATGCTTGGCCTATTCCACGGTCACCAAGCAAACCAGAATAACGTCCTCAAGTATCTTTCTCAGCAAGCTGCTGGACAGACCGCACTTGGTGGCGCAGACGTTTGGATCTCTGGACACTTCCACAACTTCCGTACTATGGATATTGGCGACCGTCTGTGGCTACAGGCTCCGACAACTGACCCAGGCAGTGAGTGGTTCCGTGACCGTGCTGGCATGGAATCAAAGCCAGGAATGCTAACAATGATGATTGGCGGAAGCTATGAGCCGAGAGAATTTATTAGCGTATTGGCAGTGAAGTAGTGGAATACCCTAATTGGTTTAAAAATAGTGGTGCTGCCATATATTTTTCAAGAAACTTAATTCCGTATGCTGGACAACCAATTAAAGTACTTCAAATTGGAGCATACACGGGGGATGCTACTGAATGGCTGTTTCAAAACATATTAACCCACCCCGAGTCTTCTCTAATAGACGTAGACCCTTGGACTGGCTCAGATGAGCCAGCTCACCTAGCGCTCGACTGGAAATCTGTAGAAGACGTATACATGTCTAGACATAGTCATCTAATAGAGGCTGGCAGACTCACTGTATTTAAAGGTACAAGTGATGAATTTTTCAATACCACCGAGGGAGAGCAAGGATTCCACTTTATATATGTGGACGGCAACCACGAGGCAGCTCAGGTTCTTAAAGACGGAATAAATGCTGTACACAGGGTTGGCATCGGAGGTATAGTAGCGTTCGATGACTACTTATGGACTCTTGGTAAGGGATTGTGGGCAGACCCTAAAGCTGCGATTGACGCTATCAGTATTTGCTATAGCAACAAGTTTCAACTAATCGACCGAGGCACGCAAGTATGGTTAAAACGGGTAGCGCTATAAAGATAGGTATCTATACTATCGCACTAAACGAAGAACAGTTCGTCGAGCGTTGGTATAAAAGCGCAAAAGACGCTGATTATCTCTTAATTGCAGATACAGGCAGTACTGATGGTACCCGTGAAACTGCAATTAAGCTTGGAATCAATGTCATAGACATTTCTATCAAACCTTGGCGTTTTGATGACGCAAGAAATGCGTCACTAGCAGCTCTTCCAGCAGATATTGACATGTGTGTGCAGCTAGATATGGACGAGATCCTTCTGCCAGGATGGCGACAAGAAATTGAAAACGCCGTTACGCAAGGTGCAACTCGAATTAGATACAACTATACCTGGAACTGGAAAGACGCGGAGGAGACTATCCCCGCTACAACTTTTGGTGGAGATAAAATTCATGCTAGGCACGGCTATAGGTGGAAGCACCCAGTTCACGAGGTTATTGTTCCTTACGCTGGAACTCAGGAGAAGCAGGTTTGGACAAAGCTGGAGCTCCATCACCACCCAGATAACACTAAATCTAGAGGACAGTACCTGCCGCTTTTAAAGCTATCCACAGAAGAAGATCCAAGCGATGATAGAAATGCTTTCTACTACGCAAGAGAGCTCTTCTTCTATAGACAGTATGAAGATGCTGCGAGAGAATTTAAACGCCATCTAGAGCTTCCTACAGCCGTATGGGCACCAGAACGCGCAGCATCCATGAGATATCTAGCAAAAATTGAAAAAGATAATAAAGAGCATTGGCTAATGTCAGCTCACATGGAAGCACCGTGGAGACGAGAAGCCCTAGTCGAGCTTGCCCAGCACATGTATGAGAACGAGTCCTGGGCATCATGCTTACATTTTTCAAAAAAGGCTCTAGAAATTAAAGAAAAGCCTCTAGACTACCTATGCGAAGACTTTGCCTGGGGCTACTTACCATGGGATCTGGCAGCAATATCTAGCTACTACAGCGGAAACCCCTCTGATGCAGCAAAGTACGGATTAAAGGCACTAGAGCTGGAGCCTAACGATGAGAGACTTAAAGCTAACATGTCTTTCTATCGTGATTAATTATAGATATCTCTATTCCAATACATATCCATATAGTTAGTTCTTGTCTGGTAGCCTGCTGGTAAGACACTATCTACATGTTCATGTATGCCGCGTCTCTGAGAGAACGGCATATAGTTTTCCTGCTCTATAGAACTAAAAACATGGGTTGGCCTATCGTCAATCATGATCGTTTCGCCAATAAAATAGTTAAAGTCTAAACTACTTAACTGATGCCTAGCCACCGACTTACCAAAAGCAACTGGACCAGTAATTGCATGCGGGTGCTCTAGATACTCACCTTTGAGCACTGTTGACGCAATGTGATCAATTAAGTTTTTTAGGATCGGATGTCCAGGTTCTTTGAACCAGAAGAGAGTATTTACAACTGACAACATTGTCCTGGCTAATGGGATATCTCTAAAAAATATTACCTCTGGGGTGTAATCAAACTTATGCAACAATTCTGGAGACTTCAGAGTAACTAGCTGATCAAAGTACCATCCACCATAGATATACACAACACAGTATCTGGCTAAGTCTGCCTTGAAAGCTAGAGGTTTTAGCTTTTCAAATGCTTGAAACACAGAAGAATCAAAATTCTCAATTAGGAATGGCTTTAGTGTTTCAAAAGTCCAGAGGGTGTACTCTCCAGTAAATATCTCACGGATTTTTTCCGTATATTCAGTAGGTTGTACATCTATTTCCCCGTGCGAAAGCAGTACTTGATGAACCCTAGATGTGAATACTGGTTCGACTAAAGGGTTCACGTCACTACTGCTTACTGATTCTGAGAGTGAAATGCATCTACAGCATTAGCACTTGTTCTACTTTGCCATACAAAATTACAACTAGTACATCTAACTACTCGCATAGTAGCCCATCGACCGCCATCTGGTCTATCTACGGTGGCTGTCTCTAGCTTGTCAGTTTTTGATCTACAACTAGGGCATAGGGGGAACCGCTTATAGCGCATCTCTTGACCCTCCCAGTTAACCGAGAGTGTGTTTCTAATTTGACCAGAATCTAGCCCACCCCAAATTCCCCAGATTTGTTTATTGTCTAGGGCCCACTTGGCGCAATCGCGCTTCACAGGACATTTATTGCACAACTTCTTAGCCTCCCACTGTTGGGCAGGCTTATTTGCAAAGAAGTTATCTATCTTATCTAAATTTTCTGATTTAGCGCACTCAGCGTCTTCATGCCAGTCTGGTCCATTAGCCCACATAAGCTACCTCCACAAATGTTGCATCATAGTCAAGTAGAGGATCTTCGTCATCGCAATAGATAGGGAATCTGTCATCGCCATCTTCATAGCAATAGCCAGCCCTTATAACGTTGGCGCTATCGATGAGCCTATAAGATTCTCCTATAGATTCAGATACGCCTTCTTGCAGAATAGCCGTAGCTAATGATCGCTTAGCAACATCATCATCTTCCAGATAGATATGCTCGCTCAGGTAGAATACAACCGAGTCCGAGTGAGTAGAGCGAGGAAACTCCTCGCCCTCCCATATAAACCAGACAGGGGCAGCTACAACCTTTTTACGCCTCATAGTCTAAAAATAGACTATGAGAGGTAGTAACCTTACCGTAAATTACAAAATTAGTTTACTGGCCATATATAGTCATAAGACTCTGGCTTGATTCCACTATCTTCAGGCCACTCAAACTGTGAGTACCATTCGTAGTCCTTATTCAGTAGCGCCATTCTATGGCTAGAGGCAATTTGATCAAAAAGGTTTTTGTCTCGCATCCAAGCAGGAAGTCTGTGGCTATCTTTAGTGATTCGTCCAAGTTTGATCGCCTGAATGTAAGTTGTAAGAGTCTTCTCACCAATAGTTGTCTTATAACCACGTCGCTCCCACTCGATAGTCATCTTGAGGATATACGAGACCAGGGCACCCTCGTGGCCGCGCCACATCTTCACTGCTGGGTGGTTAGACCAGCCCTTGGACACTCGGTGGTTGCCCTGAGGATCCAACTGGACAAGATTCATAAGAATCTGCCAGCCCTCGAGTGCTTGCTTGTTGAGACGAGCGCGGTCTAGTACTTTGGCTGTATCTGCTGAGCCTAGCAGCGGGACAAATGTTTGCATAACTAAAAGTTAGCAGTAAACATTTAATTTGTCAACTACATGCCAAAAGGTTTTGCGCTGCTCTGTTTTAGAGCCCCATAAACGGTAACTAGAAAAACTCCAGCAAGCACGGACTGCTCTATCTCGCTGATAGTTTCGGCCTTAGGGTATGAAATTTTAAGTTCCAATGAGACCTTGTCGTGTACCTCAGAATCTTCGATTCCCAGGAACTTAGCGACCTCTTTAGTTGCTGATAACTTGGCTTCCTCGAAATTAGAAGCAACTAACTTTAGTTCAAAAGAAGTTCTCATATTAAGCTTTCTTCACGCGCTTTTCTAGTTTGTACGGCGAGTAGTGGACGCCCTTAAGTTCTGGCTTCTTGCCGTCTGTGTCGTTGAAGATGACATCGCCATAGCGAACTGCAGCCACTGTGCCGCGACGCCCATTGTGTAGGGGTCCGAGCTTGTCTGTGAAAGCATCTGCCTTAACACGGACGACATCTCCAATTGCGATTTGTCCAGGCTGTAGTGCGACCCATGTGTAGTCATTTTCATCTTCCTCGACCTTAAGGACAACCCCTCTAGCAATTAGAGGAAATATCTTAAGAATCTCTTCTTTCATGTTTTCACTTAGCTCTGGAAGAGCTTCCCAGGCTTCCAATAGGGCCATGATGGCCTTCCCAGAGCCTACTTTGACCTTGGCAGCTTGTAGCTGTTCAATGGCCCATTCGCGATTGATTTCTGGCATTATATTCTCTCCTGAGTAGATTCTAGCAGGTCATTTTGTAGGTTATGGACTATCTGATACACGGTAGGGCTGTTGTCTATGTAGTCAATAAATTGAACTCTTGCAAGTTCTTGTCTGTCGTAGACGTCCATGTCCTCGACTTGGTATGCAAGTTTTGTCCAAGCATCAGAAAAACTAGCGGTATCTTGCCAATAAGTTACAACTGGAGTACTAGTATTTAGAGCTTGTATATATCTATAAGTCCACCAGGTCCCTACCTTACGATCCTGAGGGGGGACAACAAGCCCTAGTGATATAGCTATGACTTGCTGGACATCCGAATCTTTCGGTTTCCTAGCTTCAGCAGCTGGGATAAATTCTTGTTGAATAGTCTTAGACGTGGTTTGCCACCAAGTGCTTTTTGGATTGTCAACGGCCCAAATATCCGATCTAAGGGTGCTTAGTGTTGCCTGCTTATCGATAAAAAATTGATCTATTTGTATGCCAATAGCACGATCCGATGGGACAAATCCAGTCGATATTGCCGCGTCCTCAGATGTCTGCCAAGGTAGCAGTGGTAAGTATGTTTTTGGCCAAGGCAGTGCTGTCATTTTCCCAGCTAAGTCCTCGAAGCTGCCTAGGTATTTAGTCAGTGCAGCTTTATAGTCTTTTCTAGCCGAGTAGAGAGAGCCAACAACCTGGGAAGGGTTTCTCTTGAAAGCCGAGATACTGTTTTTAAACTGCCAAATCTGGTTGCCATCCACTACCAGCCTAAGCTTTGGGGACTCGTACATCAGATCTAATACGTGCAATGCTCCGTATATCTTATTTGCAGCTAGTGATGTTGGGGGAGTTAGGCCGACGACTACTAAGTCAAATGCCTCTAAGTCTAATCGAGACCACCCAAGTCGTGGTTCGCATATTACTACCTCTGCAAATTCAGAGAACGCTTTATACAATCCCTGAAAAAAAGTTGCATTTCCTTTAGTAGAGCAATGGGCAGATGCCATGCCAGTCATAAGAATCTTCATACGAACCTCTAATAAGAAGCGGGGTGGTTTCCCACCCCGCCTCGATTTTTATTTAGAACGGAGCATCCTCTGTGCCAGCAACTGGTGATGCTGGTGCAGGTGCTGGTGCTGGAGCTGGAGCTGCAGCAACAGGTGCTGGAGCTGGAGCAGGAGCTGGAGCAGCAAATGGAGTCGCAGCTGGAGCTGCAGCTGCTGGAGCAGCCGCCTGAGACGGGAAGTACTTCTTAATCTCGTTGCTCTGGTTTCCGTTGTAGGTACGAGTACCTAGAGTTCCACGGAAGCTACGACCGAGAAGTGCCTGCTCAATCTGCGCAGGAGTTGGGTTCTGCTCGAAGTAGGTGGTAGGCAAGCCCATTGCACCAGCCTTCATGAAGAACATGTTCATTGCCTTAGGGTTGTCCTGAGTTACAACCAGCTGGTCCCAAACGCGGCGCTTGTCGTGTGCGCCACCCTGTACCTCGTTGGTGATCTTGAACATCAACTTGCCAGTTGAAGTGGTAGTTGCCTGTGCCTCAATTACCTTTAGGTCGTAGTCACCGTCTGGTAGTGGGGCGTAGTTGTTGCCAGAAGTTGCAGCAGTTCCTGCCTGCTTAACTAGCTCTGCAAAGTTGACCGTAGTCATAGTTATTGTCCTGCTTTCTTAGTTGTTGTTGTTTCTGTCTTCTTTTCACCAAAGACGATGTCTAGCATGCGCTCAACCCCAAGGTCTTGCTGCTCTACTACTTTTCCTAGACGTCCCTGTACACGCTCTCCAGCTTCATACTCTGGAGTTCGTTCTACATACATGCGACGTACTTTATACGCTGCTTGCATAGGGTCTGGGTTAGGTACGGTCTCAACCGTAATCGCTCCCAGAAT
>JACCDO010292046.1_pt1 | contig 19638 bp, 11 predicted proteins | sample 7446101 | NCBI WGS metagenome assembly JACCDO01 (sample SAMN15323440, study PRJNA562643) | freshwater metagenome | isolation source: river surface water | place: USA:Blue River Watershed | collected 2017-08-16 | reverse complement strand
TTTGCTGCTTTCGAATATTTTGGATGTAGTTCGGCCCTGTAAAAAAGTAAGCCCAGATCTGGGATTTTGGCCCAAATCTGGGCTCTTGGCCGGCTATAGACTAATACGATGTCGTCTAGGTCTTTCCATTTTTGGACTAAGTTATGATTATTTTGTTATTTAAAAAACTTAGAAGTTGTGATTCTATTGATTGACGGCCGCGGTCCCGTCCATCAATTTTCTCTTAGCATGTATCCTACAGATAAGGCCGCCAAATCGACCGTTACCCCGGTTTTTCCGATATTAAAAATTAATGAAAAAATGTCAGTATAATGCTCATATCTTTTGCTGCAGGATAGCTACAAATATCACGAGTAGTGCATTAGGTAGGTAATATAATAATGTATGTAATTCAAATTCTAAATTCAATTTTAATTCCGGAAATCACTCTAAAAAATCATCCATCAAAGCATCAAAAAAATCAAAAAAATTGGTCTAAAATTGGATTTTCTCAATGAATAAATATTCAATTGAATTGATTTTTTGAATATCATTTAATATAGTATCACTTTATTAGAATCTATTGAGTCCGTAACTTATTTTGATTTCTATCAAATTTTAATTATATTTGAAATATTTTGATCATTTTTTGGTGATTATTGTCAATATTTCATTTAATAATGAAATATTTGAATCAAAATTATTGAATTCATAGATAATTAACAGTATAAATCCATAAGGTACAATGTAATTAACAATAATTTACAAAATTATAACTATTTATGGCCCATGACATAGTGCAATTAATCATCACCTATCTATTAAGTTAATTCAACTTCTCTACACTTTATTGGGCATAATTCAATTTTAATTTCATCGTTACTATCATCTTGATCAACAATGCCCATTGAAGTACTTGTAAAAACTTTTAATTTGATTTGTAACCTAATGGATTTTTGTGCATTTAAATATGTTTTGCATAAGCACTAATGTGGACTGTTCTCAGACATAGCTTTAAAAATCTTCAGTTATATATAAAATAATGCATTATCCTACCTTATATGTTTAAGTTCGATCATATATTGTATCAAATTTCCATCAGTCTTATCTATTGTCAATGAACTATAAACTTACTAATTTCTTGGTAAATACTCTTTGATAATAGAAGGTGTGCGAAGGAAAACCGGAACTTTTTACCGGAACTAAAACCGGAACTTTTTACCGGAACTTTTTATTGGTTCCGGTAAAATGTTCCGGTTTTTTCCCGACGAAAAAAACACTTGAGTGGTAAAAACTTTGAGTACCGGGAAAACATATATCCCGAACAGATACAAAGGCGGAGAGAGTCAAAATCGTTGTTAAACGGCTAATAAAGGGTGGTAGAGTACAGAACGATACAATAAATAGTAAAACGAATCAGAGAGAAGGCTGAGATCCGTTGAGATTTTTTAAAATTGAAAATTTTACAAAATAAGCACACTATAGAGTTTAAAAAGATAAAGAAACGACATGTAAATAGTTTTACTACTCTAAATGATAATAATAAAAGATATCTGTCGATACCGGTACAATACCGGTACTTACTTAAATTAAGAGATAATCAACAACACAATGGTATTTTTGAATCTGTTAAGGTATATTTATATCATTGTTGTTTTAACAATGTCGTTTTTCTGTGTGTTTTTAGGTCAAATTAGATAGTTCTGGTTTGTTAGGTTCAGGTTTCCTTCGCATCACAAAATCGGAACTTTTCCCGGAACTTTTCCCGGAGCTTTTACCGGAACTTTTACCGGAACTTTTCCCGGAACTTTAACAGCAAAAAGTTCCGGTAAAAGTTCCGGTTTTTCAGTTCCGGTTTTTCCTTCGCACACCTTCTAATACATTATTGTAACTATGACACCTATAATATTTACTAAAATTTTGACAATAAAAACGTAGGATTGCGACGAAATTCTATTTCTAGCTTACTGCCTTGAACTATTGTTGATAATAGTAGCAAGTCAACTAGCACTTGATTAAATGTTATAATAATTCAAATTCCGGATCAACAGATGCTACAACAAAAACAATCTCAAAAAATAGCGGCCCAGATTTTGTCGTGGGCGACAATAAAAAGAAATAGCTTCGTAAAAAATCACTCTTGGAAGAAGCGCAGTATAAACATGAAGCTCGTTCGGTTTCTGATGAAGCTGAAAAACGAGACGGTTGAGATAGAATTAAAGAATAACACCGGTAAGTGAGACACTGCGATGCCTTATACAAAACCTTCATATCCTCGTGTCTTTGTCGATTTGATGCATGAATAACATTTCTCCTGCTCGCAAGAGTAATTATTTTATTTTGTGACGTATACTTATTATTTCTTTTCTATATATAGTTGTTAGAGGAACTGTTACTGGTGTTGACATGTCAATGAATACTTACTTAAAAAATGTTAAAACAACAATAAAAGGCAAAAATCCCGTATCTCAAGAGTTCTTGTCTATTCGAGGCAACAATATCCGCTGTTTTATTCTCCCTGATAGTTTGAATATGGATGCACTTTTAGTAGACGATACACCTAAACATGAAAGAAGTAGAATAGCACCACTTGGTGCTAAAAAAGGTGCAAAACCAAGACGAGGAGGAAAGAAACAAGATAGAGGAAATGTAGCAAAGAAACCAAGAATCTAACAAATACTTTTGTTTATTTTTACCTAATAAAAATTGTATATACTATTTTCCTAGTCGTCATCCTCCTCTACAACACCTTGTTTCACTTTTCTTTCTGTGGTATTGCCACCTGCTGTGTTAACTTTTTTAGTTACTGGTACTGCTTCATCTTCGTCACTACTACTGTCTTCTTCTTCAATAGTCGAAAATAATAACTCCATTTGAGTAGGTTCCTTCAGAGCCTCAAGGTCTTCGGCACTTAGTTCAACAGGTGCAGGTGCTTCATCTGCTGGTCGTACTTCAAATGAGAATTGTTCTTCCATGTCTAATCCTATGTATGAATCACTTATTATCCACACCTTGAATGGCAAAGTACTAAATATGCGATGGACTTGGAATCTCATGGTGAAGACGTTGTCAGTAGGAGTCACTTTTGTTATTCTCTTTGGTGCATCAAGCAAGATAAATCTCTTTGCACGACTTCGTTGATCTACGATATAACCGCCAATAACTGCCCAGAATCCGGCATCAATAACGTCATCGTATACACTAGAATGAACATGTGTATTGTCACGCTTCTTCTCGTTGCGTAAATCATCTAGAGTAACTCGTACCGTTAAACCTTCCCCTTCATATACTACTGGCACTTGCTTTGTCTCTCGGTACGCCGCAATATCTTTTTCTTCTACGAATATATCTAGTGTGTGCTTAATGCGCGGTATTTGTGCTACTGCTTTTGTCACATCAGCTACTTGGTTCTTAGACAAGCTTTCAACAACCTTGTGATTACTTGGATTTTCTAAAAATTCCTTGAAATTAATAGAGTTAAGCTCTTCGGCGCTCATTCCGAACAAGTGTGGTAACTGATAATATGGACATAAGTTATACTTATTCGTGCTATCGCGGGAGAAAGCATCTGCATTCCAGACTCCTTGAATAAACGATTGCTGGAACTTCATGACTAACAAGATGGGATCAAATAGCTCCTCGTCCATGAATAAGTCCATGATAATGCTGAGAACAGCAGGTACTTTCAAAGCTACTTGATGCATCAATAAACGTTCATTCTGTGTTAATCCTATCTCATCTGCATTGCGAAGTAAGTAGACATGTAATAGACAGTAACAATACATAGTGAGATGATCCTCTTGGAACCAAGACAGATTATCTTCTGATATTTTTGGCATGAATTTCCCCAGTTTCTTGCTTAATTCTTCTACTCTATCCGGTAACACCGCACTATTGGCAACTACGTCTATACAATCCCTGCTCACGGCGCACAATTCTACAATATTAACTTTATTCTTTTGAGACTTCATACATTCTACAATTGTCTCTTTAACGGACATATTGCGTCTTTCTTTCTTTGATTCACGATTGTAAAATGTGAATACAAATGCTGGAATACCAATAATCATTGTGATAAGATATAGTACCAGTACAACCTTGGGGTAGTCCAACAAAAATGAAGGCAACCCAATCGACAATTCAGTTGCTTGCCGACCATCAGGATTACCATATTTTTCATAATTTGCTTTTGCTTCTTCATCCGTCAATGCCTCATATGCTTTGGCGATAGTCATAAACATTTCTTCAGCAAATTTATCACCAATATTTTTATCTGGATGATATTTCAATGATAACTTACGATATGCTTTTTTTATTTCTGCAGTAGTAGTACCAATTGATATACCAAGTATTTTATACGGATCAAATTGCTCTACATCACCATCATTTAATATTAAATGACTAACAAATGATAGCAAGGATATTAATACAATCAAAAATATCACATTACGAATAAACTTCTTGTTATTTAATTTACCAAATCCTGTATGTGCTGATGCCACACGTTGCAGCTGCGCTTGTGATGTAGAAGTCGCTAGTAGTTTCTTGTAGATCGGATTAAATGATGGAAATACATGAAGAAAGTCTTTTATTATCCCAATTGTCGTGGGAATAAGGAGCAACGCGATGATGGTCAACGCGAAGTAGTAGAAGGCGCTGGTATCATACTGCCGATGCGCCATTCTTCCTCCTTCCTTCTTTTTTTCTACGTAGGTAGGTAAGACTAGTGCTAGGTAGGGTTGTGCAAACGCAGGGATTAGCGATAATTATTAATTGATTACACGCTGCAGCGAGCAAAATGACACAGTATCAAGCTAGGAAGGCGTTTGCATCTAACTTCTTAACTACTGCATTCTTGTCTGGCACCAGCTCGCCGGTCTACTAGGTAAGTAATAAAAAAAACGGCCAAAGTATTATTTGTTTGTTGACTTTACATGGTGATTAAAAATGTTTTTACTTTCTTATTGGTTGTGAGTTACTTCGAGGTCGAATCTCTGTAACGGATGTATACTCAGTTCCAACACTTCCATCGGAACCTCTACTAACTCTACTATCAACATTATTAGAATAATTTTCTTGATCTAACAAAGCTTGTTCAGTAAGAGCAACTGATTTTAAGTTGGATAAAGACGATGTGGATGATGACAAGGTATTCTTTTTACCAGCAACGTTATTCCTTGGTGGTAGTGGCAGTGTGCTAGTCATGACTTGATCTTTTCCTTCTTTTTTCTTTCTTGCATTACGCAATGAATCTCTTATTTCAATATATGCTGCTTCTTGAGCTTGTACTCTATCAGAGTATTTTTCACCAGCAAATATAAATGGAGTGCCATTTGTCTCTTCCCAACTACTTATTTGAGCAAGTAAATCTTTTGTATTTTTCTCAAGATTCTTAACACGATTTGTCATGGCTTCTTCTCGCTTTCTATCTTCACGAGCATTAGGACCACGAGCTTTAAGTCTTTCTGGGTTCAGTTGGATGTGCTCTAATTCAATACGTTCTAATACAACTGCTTCACGACGTGATATTTTATTTAATAATGGGCGTAACTCTTCTACTCTGCTCTTCAAGGTGGTGTAATACTTTTCATGAACATCAACTGATGAATCATCTAACTCTTCGATATCCTTGAAGAATATAGGGCATTCTTCCTGTCTTTGCTCATCACATTCAATACCTACTTCATCCCACAACGAGGATATATCAGTGCGTATCGATGCTATTACTTTTGCCAAACATTTGGTGCGTATCTCTTGTAACCTCGACACTTCCATGCGACCTTTCTCAATTGTTTCTACAGATAAATTCATTTCAAAACTGGATTGGAAAACTTCTCTTTCTTGTGTTGGAATGCGTAACAGTGTCCACAATCTTGCTATCTCACTACCAGTGGTAGCTAGCTCACTTCGTCTTAACTCCCTTTCTTCTTTCAACGATACCAAACGTGCTTTCAGCGAGTCTAAGTCGTTTACGTGAATTCCCATATTCAACACTGTGTAGTTACTCTTACTATATGCTACAATAGCTGCATCGCACTCTAAATACATATTGCTTTGGTCCATACTCGCTATTGACCGCAAGGAAGTCAAGTCATCGTCGTGAACGACTAAGTCCTTCATAGCTGCATAGCATTCCTTTGCGATCGCCTTCATCTCATTGATGCGTTTATCTTTCTTTTCCTCTAACCCTTGACGATATTGACGTAGTAAATGTAATCTTAAATCAGATAGCTCAGGTGTTCCTTCTGGACCATCAAAAGAACTAATTGCAGGAGGATTTTCCCCCATATTAGTAACAATCTCATCAATTAACAAGAATTCGTTATTGATAACCTTCAATCGCTGACTTACTTCAACACTTATAGTACTGTTAAGACGATCTAATTCGGCTAATTTATCAGCATAAGTATTTCCAAGACCACTACCATATCCTTCAACAGATACAATTGGTACTCTACCAAGTTGCTTACAATAGTCGATATACTCCTTTAGTTTGTTATTCACTTGTTGCTTTGCATGTTCTAATATTTCTTGCTCTGATTGTATTTCATCATTACATGCAGCAGTTATTTTTTCATAAAAATCACCCAATAACGAATGTATTTCAATTTCTTCATATCCCGCTTCGTTCCAGATACCCTGAACTATCTCAAGGGTCTCATACAGCTTACTAACTGCTTTCACCTTAAACTCATCAAGAGTTAAACGTAATCCATTGCCATTTTCATTATACATTGATTGACGAGTTGGATCTGATTCTACTTGACCCAACATCGACACACGGTAACTACTCATACGCTGTGGCTTCATGATTCTCTCTTTCAACAGAATCCCGACAACTATTCACTATAATTTTTTCTCAACTTTTTTCGCGATAATTTAACGGTCAAGACCCGGAACCATATTTATGTTTAAGATTTAGTATGCAAGTATTTACGCCTTCTAAACTAATATAGACGCGATTATATGTTCTGTGTATAAGATGGCTGTGAATATCAAACCATATTATTAGATTAAAAAAAAACATGTGTCAAATTAGTTGATATTTCTTCAATAAATTCGCTATATATAACCGCAATATCTCCCACCATTCTCTATTAGTCCTATACTACTATATGTTTATGTTTCTTTTTTCTATCGGGCCTAGTTTTGCCCTAACTCATAGCCAATCAGATGGCCAGAAAAAAAGTCTCAAAATAGTAAGAATAAAATGGGTATCTCCAGAGACAGTAGACACAAAAGACGTAACACTGGTGGTCGCAAGGCTAACCTTAAGAAGAAGAGACTGTATGAATCAGGTCGTCCACCAGCCATGACCAAGTTAGGAGGTCATCGTATCCATGTGCTTCGTGTTCGTGGAGGTAACTTAAAACATCGCGCTCTTCGACTTGAGTCAGGTAATTACTCATGGGGCACCGAGGTATTCACTGCAAAGACAAGAATCCTTGATGTTGTATATAATGCATCAAATAACGAATTGGTTAGAACAAAGACATTAGTTAAAAATAGTATTGTCCAAATTGATGCCACTCCTTTCCGTACATGGTATGAAAAGCACTATGGTGTTAAAATCGGTTTAAAGAAGGGTGCCAAGAAGACAGAAGATGATGCTAAATTATCTTTCTTAGCACAAAAGAAGGTCGATGAAAGACAAAAAACTCGCACATTAGATCCAGCATTAGATGAAGAGTTCGCATCTGGTAGATTATTAGCTTGTATCTCATCTAGACCAGGTCAATCTGGACGTTGTGATGGTTATATCCTTGAAGGAAAAGAACTTGAATTCTATGTCAAAAAATTAAAGAGTAAAAAGGAAAGTAAGTAAATTTACTTATGTGTAGATGATTTAAGTATTATATTTACAAAAATTATTTCTTCTTTGCAAATGCATTTCCACCTTTCTTGGCTGCTGCTCCTTTGCCTTTGGTTTCTTCCACCTTTCTCTTCACACCAGCATTTGGATTTGACGATGGTAACACTGTAAAGAAAGAATCCATTCGTTTCTGACTCTTGTTCTTCTGGGCTTCTTGTAACTTCTTGATACCATTGGCAACACGCTCGGCATTAAACTGCATTTTGTTGACTAAAAAGTTTCTTAATCCTTCTTCATCAGGTGTGGACCATTTTAATTCTACTTCAGCAGCTGGTTTCACTTCGGCATTTAAGAACAACTCTCTTGCTTGGGCAAACAATGGAGGAATGATAATATAGTCTTCTTCGTTGACCGCTTCGTCGCCAAGTACTACAACATCGTCACCATCCTTGTCATCTGCCGTAGCATCAGTAGCAGTAAAATCAATATTAATCTCCTCGTCCATCGCAACTTCTTCTTCCTTCTCTTCTACGCCTACAATTTCGTCTTCATCAACATCCAAATTATTACTATTGTCTGTTGCTACTGGTTGGCAATTCTCCTTTTCAGTTTCAACGGCTACTGGTGTGTCTGAAGTAGATGGGATATCGTTGGTAACTACAGGAACTTGAACAGAAGAACGATCACTCATCTCTAATGCCTTCTTTGCTTCTGATTCGGCTTTTTCAGCTTCTTCTGCAGCGGCAACTTGAGCCTTGGTGACCTTCTGCGTCTTCCAGTCCTCAGGAATGTTGTTCTTTGCTTTTGGATCTTTACGTAAGTGAGCTACAACAGCTTCAATGGTTTTATACGTTTTAATAAGCTTCAATGCTGTTTTAGGTCCAACACCTTTAATAGTACTGCAATAATCACAACCACAAAGGATGCAAAGGTCGACAAATTGCTGATAAGTAAGGTCCATGCCACTCAACACTTGCTCGACATCAATTTCCAAGATAGCTTGCTTGTCTTTACCTCCTGAAAATGTTAGTCTTCTTAATAATTTTGGTGTCCTAAAAGTTAATGCATCCATATCTTCTGTGGCAGTTGCATAAACTTTACCATTTTTTGCTAATTCTGCGCATTGTGCTTCTGCTTCACATGGAGCATCAACGTATGGAACTCCCATTAGTCGTAACAATTCTTTACAATCTTCATTATGCTGTCTTGTTACTTTCACTAATCTTCTCGAAAAACGGTCTATATCATCAGTGGCGCCAGCTTCCCTTGCTGCAGCTAAATCGCTTTCAGCTTTAGCTCTTCTAGCGATACGTTTTGCAAGTTCAGCTCCTTTCATTTGTGGTGGTTTACCATCAAATACAAAAACTGGCTTTAATCCGGAAGACATCATCTTAATAGTACGATTAAACATACCTTGTATATGAGACGTAACTTCTCCTTGATCATTCTGCAGAAAGGTAGCTGGTGCTCCATTACCACCAGCGCCTGCAGAACGAACAGCAATGAGAAATTGGTACATCGCCATACTTGCATCTATAGCTACTTTGCGACCAGTTAAATTATCCATTTCTTGTTCTTTGACGGCACCTGGGCACTCCTCATAGATTAGTTTCATCAAACCTTGAATTCCCATTTTAATGTACTAAACTCTTGCTTCACTTCACGGCGAAAACTTCGCTCAAAATTTGAAAATTAGAAAACCAAAATCTGAAGCGGACCGCCGGTACAATTGAGGTGCCTCATACGCTGTGCGTGAGTGAGTGAGTGAGTGAGTGAGTGAGTGAGTGAGTGAGTGGAAGAGGGAGAAGGAAAATACATAGTACTACAAACACAATTTATAATCATTATTTATACTTTTCTTGGTGTATTAGATGCCGAAGAACGCATCATGTTCGCTGCCTGCGTCGTCCTTCTCCGCATCGTTAGCTACAATGTGCAGCGACCGCCGCGACTCCGTTGAACTTAGCTCCTTGATGGCATTCAGCAGCTCCGGTTGAATAGAGAACTGCTCGTCGTCATCGAACGCACTGCTATACGACTCCCGATTTTGGGATTTCATCTTGTCCACACTCCCATTCAATAAACTCTTTGTGGTGCGGTTACTTTTGAACGTTGGCACCCGAGTAGGTGTGCTGTCGCCACTACTAATAACCTCTTGGATCGTGTGCGAGTTGAATATGCTTGCGAGACTACTCTGTTGCATAGATGAAACTTGATAAGGAGGTGTGTTCTCACCACTTTTATCGTAGACATCTCTGTCATCACTCCTGATTTCAGGGCTACTGCGAGAGAGACTGGGGTGTGACGGAGTCGCGTTCCGCGCGCTAGCCGAACTCTTGCCAGCCTCCGGGATATTGTCACTCTTGGTAACGGGTACGCTCTCTTGCTTATTACTTAGTGCTGTTGTGTTGTCCACTTGCACCTGCAGCAGGTACATACTCATGCTACTAGTGTCGTTACAATCAAACAAGTAATGAGAAAGCATGTTCTTGACCGCCGACGACCAAGGCGCCGAGAAGAAGTACGAGTATGCGCTGTTGTTTGCAGGTGTTGGCACCATGGTTATTGCGATCGCAATAGTAAATTCCTTGGTGTAAAGCAGGGACAAACTTGGTTTCTCTTGTAAGAACTCATCCATTGCGCGCTTGTAGAACAAGAAGTGGGACTGCATGAGGGAGTCAGACAGGATGTTCTTGATTGTGTACACAATGAAGTACAGGTGCAGGTAGAACTCAATAGTTCGGCGCATTACATACCTCTGCCGCACTTCAACCTCGTTACTTGCATTTTTCTCTGTTACAAACGTGATTGATGGGACAATTACATCTGTCCACACCCGAAAGAACAGCTCGTAATTGCCGCAATCAAGCAGCCAACAAAGTTCTTTCGATTTCTCGTGAATTGTGTTCTCATTCAACACCGCAACCTCCTCCACTCTCGCAGGTGGAACTACTGCTTCACCACTACTAACACCTATCTTGCGGTCGTTGCCGCCACCCTTCTTCAACAGCTCTTGCACTGTGAACGACCACGTTGCGTCCGAGAATCTTCGGATGTTGCTGAGGATGTACGGGATGTCGGTGAGGTCAATTCCAATCGAAATCAAGTCGTCACCGCGCAGTAACTCGATGATACTCATTTTGGTTACTCCACCACGCAAGAAGTTGTCGATGTAATGCCCCATATCAATCGACTTCAACCAGTTCTGCAACCTAGCTAGCTCGGCAGCTTCCGACACATCGCGCAGGATGAATTGCCTCAATCCCGACTCCAGGGTCCCGCTATTCTGGAGTGTCCGAGGCCTGTAATCATTACTATCTTGCTTATTTTCTACACTACCATTACTAAAATCAGTGAGAATACTATCTACATCATTGCGGTAGTAGTTGCTACTGCTTTCTACGGGACTATTGGGTCCCTGCTGCTCTTGCATGTGATAGGACTGTGTAGGCGCGTCCCGCAGTGCACTTGGTGACTTCACTTTTTGAATGATTCTATTCAGTTGGCCCTTCTTCTCTTGGCTGCCAGAGCCGCCAATATGCTTTCTTGCGTCCTTATCTATGTGTTGCACTACCCAGTCGTATCGCCGACCTCCGCTACCTCCGAAGGTACCTGAGCTTCTTCTAGAACTACTATTGGGGGTACCTATCGTTGAATCCTTACGCTTCGCTACTGCTGGAGGGGCGCTCTTACTGCGTCGTCCATGGCTTTGCGGAGCCGAATGGCGGTTGATGCGATTCACTGGGACTGATTTCTCGCGAGTCTGTGTAACTTCAGGGTAGTAATGATCACTCTCCTTCACTGCATCAACTCTGTTGTTCTTACCTGAATTACGCAGGTAATTGTACCGCTCGATTTCGTTGTATTCATCTTCAATCTCAGCAGCTTCGCGGGTGGGCGTCGCAGTAGCTGTTGGAGAGTCAAACTTGAATATCTCATACATTGCATCTAACACTGCCATTTTCATATTTTCATTGTCAACACGTTGGTTGGATGCGGGATGCACAGTCCCGTGCTCGTTGCTGTGCCTGCCACCAACCGGACTGCTGCTTCTCACTTCTCTCGACCGTTTAGGGATCGAACTGTCATATTTTTTACTGGAATGTTTACTACTAGCTGTGAAATTAGAGTTCCAATCACGCTCTCTGGTATGTTCAGGGGACACACGAGTATGCTGCTGAGGACTCGTTGCTCTGGCGCCACCAATAGGAGTGACATGCGACTCTCTTATCTGCCGTGGACTTATCGCGCTCTGTAGATCTCGTAATTCTTCAATACTAAACATTCCTCTTGGCTTATCACTGCTTTGCTCAACAGTGCTCACTTTAACATCCCCTCTTGCACTTGCTGCTACTGCTGTTTGTGCTTCATCGGGTGTCAATTGGCTTTTTGGATCAGATGTTTCGACCGTTAACTCGACTTTTGGGCGATTTCTGGGTATAGGTGAGCTTAATTTATACATATTAACATCAATAACTGATGCGGTGGAATGTTTCTGCAGCACTTTGGACCATTCCAACTTACTTGCAAATGACGGGCTGATAAACTCAGTGACGCTACCAACCGTAGGCTTGATGGCAAATGAATTAGGATTTGAGACGGTTGGTTTCACTAGACTCGATCCAATTAATGATATAGACAATAAGGTCACAATGTCTTTCTTATCTCTCATACATATCGACGGATCTTCCTGGAAACACACGAATGAATTCCCACTTAACGAAGCATATACTCTCTTGGTTTCACCTAGATAACAAATATGTTAGAAGTATATGAGAAAAGGAATGTCATGCAAGAGCAAACCTGTTTTATTTATGTGGAGTTGTAGATACCCCTTGTAAATCCCATTACTAAACGAAATAGCAGTATCTTGTGGCTCTGGTGTTGGTGCGACACTCTTCAGAGGACTATTGCTTACGCTAATCCTGTTTATTCCTCTGTTACCACGAGTAGGACTAAAAGTTGCCTTGTTATCAACCGCACCTGGTCCTAATGAATGTATAATGAGAAAGAGGATGAGAGATGCTTAAAGTGATATCTAACCATCGTTCACAAGCGCGGCGCGACTGCCCTTGGTCGACATCCCGAATACGGTAATATCTTGATTTCCTTTTTGGAAAATCCAAGGAATACCGACATAGTAGTCAAGATAGAGATGCAGATACAGCGAAGAGGGGCAGAGAAGAAGGTAGTAGTAGATAAGAGAGTGAAGTGGGGGGGGTAGTAGAGAAGAGAGTAGCAGATTACAGATAACAGCTTACAGAGTAGAAGAGAAGAGGAACATGTAAAATTATTAGAATTATTTAGGTGCACGACATCACTATATACACACTAGCGGCGAGGGACAGCGACTCAAAGTGTTCTTCCAACTAAATTTCATAGCGAAACACTTGAAATCTTCTTAGACATACCACTAACGTTTACATTGACTACAATTTCTCCAGGACCATCCCTTCGATGACGCAAACCACTTTCTATCACACTATTTAACTTGAGCTATTTTTTCTTTTCAACACTTTCAAACATGAGTTTCTACAAATAATATGTGCAAATTCAACCCTACAAAAGCTACAAAGATCAATCATTATTTACTCCTAACCATATCCGCAAAAGTTTTTTTGGAGTCACTCCAAGCACCATCGGAGGAGTCGTCACTGCTGTGATTGTTGTTGTGACGATTCTTATGATTGTCTCGACTGCTCCTGTCACGGGTATGTGTTGCACCATTATTTGCATCTACTGAACTATTGTTTTTATTTTTATTATCTTGATTAGAAGCTGGGTTAGATGGTGAGTTATTAGTATTTGCACTAGTTGGAACATTGTCGAATGATCCGAATGTAAATGCATTCGCGTTAGCAGGAGCAGCAGTTGATTTTGGCGCTGATCCATTGTCTTTATTGTTTGTTTGCTTCACACCGTTGTTGTTTGCGACATTTTTCGCTTGATTATTAGCTTGAGGCTTGGTGACAGCTTGCGACACTGAGTCATTGGTAACAATACCAGCAGCTGCAGAGGCATATCCAGTCATGACTGGCTTTGATGATGGCGAACTAGAGTTTGAACTAGTTCCATTGGACTCTGCTGGTTCGTTACCAAGAGTTGGGAAATCACTTTCCATGTTGAAGTCAGCAGCAGGAGCATTTTTACGTTTGATATCACCTTTACCTCCTCTGCCATCCATCTTATCTTTTCCTCGTTTATCACCCATTCCACCACGAATATTCTTGCCTCGGTCATTGGATGCATCACCATACATTCCATCTAGGTCCTTGTCGGAGCCGTCCATCTTGCCACGCATGTTCTTCTTTCTGCCTTTCATGTCCATCATAGGCATGTTCATGACAGGGTTCACCATCATGTTGCCAGACATGTAGTACATCTCCATGTTGTGGTGGAACTGTGGATCACCCATTGGACCTCCCATCATGTGAGCCATTTCGTCGTGGTTAGGCATGTCGTCATTGCGATCATCACCACTTTGAGGTCTGTCATCACCCTCGTTATTGCGATTGTAAATAGCATCACCGCCTTCACCATCTGCACCAGGACGTGCTGCGAAATCATTGATTGGGTTGCCAAATTGATCAACTGGTACTCTAAAATTGTTGCGATATTGTGGATTGAAATAGTTCCCTCTATTGTTAAAACCATTTTGTCCACCTCTTCCTGGGATGTTGTTGCGAGGTTGGTTTCTGTTTTTATTGTTAGGTCCAACTCTGTTACCGTTAGGCACTCTGTTGCCCATATTTGGTTGTTGTCCCATAGGACCTTGACCCATTGGTCCTTGCCATCCAGGACCATTCCACGCACCAGGCATTCCTCGTGGGATAAGCATTGGTGGATACATAACCGCCGGGTTCATCAAAGGGACCGCACCAGGCACGAATCCTGGGTTTTGAGCCATGTAATTAGCACCAGGTGGGAAAAAAATTGTGTTTGGCATACCAGTTGGTGATCCATTAGGTGAAAAACCAGGTACCGAAAATGCTGAAAATGGTGATACATTGGCATTGGTTGGACTGGTGAATGGGTTGACGGACTTGGGCATATGCTCTGGCTTCAAGTTAGAACTAATCTTTTCATCATTAAATTTTGCTTGATTCTCTTTTAAGCAAGTGTTTGCACTTCTAGCTTCAGCCTCGGACTCAAATACAACAAACCATGTGTTATTCAACTCACTAGTGATATCTTTGGGGTGTGGGCAATTGTTCAAGTTCAAAAATATCTTGTTAATCTCTTCTTTATCAGTTGAAGAAGGAATGTTGCGCAATATTAATGTTTTTTGTTCTGGTTTAACATAAGCGCGTACACCATCCTCAGCAAACCAGATGGATTTACCATTGCAATCAAACAAGACTTTGTTGATAAATGCAGTTTCATCGGTGATTTCTAATACTTTTGGGCATTGTAAAACATCTTCAATGCGAATTGAACCAGTGGGTAATACTTTACCTAATAGGTTGTAGTAAGTAATAAGATATAATAATTTTCATTCATTAATTAATATACTTACGTTTGGAGTATTCATCTTGTTCAATATTTGCTTTAAGAAACATTTTGGAGAATAACTCCGTCAAAGAATCTCTAATTGTTTCTGGGACTTCAACATTCTCTAGTACTAATGAGTGAACAAGTAAGTATAAATGCAATGTTAAGGTGATAAAAGAAAACAAGTAGTAAAGAAACAAGAAATAAACACGATTACTAACGATATGTAGTGGTAATGATGTTCATTGTAATGTTATCATAATGTATATTGAAGTGAAGTGGTTCAAAGCACAGTACCTAATCGAAGTGGCTTAGACTGATCTTTTCCTGCTTCATCACTACTTAAACCAGAGGCGCCGCTTGCTCCGTCGTTCTCCATGTCTATCACTCTGTTGCCCGTCGACATTCTATTGACTCACGCGTGCTATCCTTCACCTCTTTTTGACCAGTCCCAGCTTTTTTTAAGGTCGACCACAAAGCAGCGATTTCTAGTTAGGGTTCATCAGCAAAGTTCAAAGAAGAGAAAAAAAGTTGAGTAAAACCATGTACTATATGGTTGGATGGTTCGATTCTACTGTAATAGTAATGGGCTATTCAAGCAGATGAAGCAATGAGTACTCATCAATGGTCATCTATAGACGATGATAATTAATTGACTAATTTTGAAGTTTTTCACTAGTTAATCACTTACTATTCCATTATGTCAGTTGAACAGATAAATTGTTTAACTACTTCACATGTCGGAATCGTACCGTTAACTGGCGATAAAAAAATTAATTACCATATTCCGTATTCTTAGTCAAGATTTAGAGTGAGTAGTTGATCCGTGAATAAATGACAGTTGCGGAATACACACTCCATGGAAGCCGTCTTCATGGAAGAGATTTAAGGCAGACATTCAATGAGTTGCAAAGTCGACTAACTTCATTAATGACTGATTATGATGCCAATTTATTGCAGAATTTCACAAATACTTATGAAATTAACAACGAAATAACTGAGCCTACACAGGTTATTAGCACTGCTGCTATTGATACTTCAGAATCTGTATGTGATATTGAAGAGTCAAAACCAGTGATCCTTGAAGATAATAACGCTGTAGTGACTAAGCTTTCGTCATCGTCAGAAAGAAAGAAACTCATAATTTCATCTCAAAGAGCTCGACAAAATATAACAATCATAAAACGAGTGATAACAGCGACAACAAAACCATCAGACACTACACAAAATTTAAAGTCAAGAACTGTAAATACTACCAAATTGATAATTGATACAAGTAATAATAGCAATAATAATAATAATAATACCAAAAAATTGGGCGGGAAATCATCACCAGAGCACATAGAAAAGCTGATTGGGAAAGAAGTAACCACGCCTAGAAAGGTAACGACGCCATTATTGTCGACATCAAGCGTTAAGAAAACAGTTGCGACTACCGTGACAACTCCAATGCACAAAGCAACCTATGCAACTCCATCTAAATCTGTAAATCCTGTAAATATTACAGCAAGTACACCAAACACTGCCAAAGGAATGTCAAGAACGCCCCGTCCATCAAGAGATCCGTCAGATAAATTCGTTAAACCAACGGGATTACCGAATAAATTGTCACTGGATATGCCACCACCTTCCGCAAAACCAACCAAGAATGTGACAAAACTATCATTTGATTCCGCCGTGAAGAAGCCTCCACAAGCAGGGGAAGAGAGCAACAAAGCAGTTCGTCAGTCCGCTCCAATGGAGAGTACCAAATTATTTGGTTTGATCAACTCCAAGAGCAGTATGGCCATGACACCTGTGAAGGCACACACCGAAGCTGTCAGTAATGACGACAAAATATCCCCCAAAAGAGTTGCCGAGAATCCGTTTATGTCCTTAGTCGGCAATCAACCCAGCCATTGAACAATAACGGTGATATTATCTGAACTGCCGCGACGTAATGCCTCATTTGTTATTATTTCCGCCATTTTCATTTTTATAAATCGTGATTTATTGCCGCGCAATAGTTTCTCTACAAACGACACGACTTCATCCGAAGTAAACACATCCCACAGCCCATCGGTGGCGACTATTATGTACCTATTAAGAATGTTGTAATAGTAATTAAATGTAAGCTTTGTATCTATAGACAAGTGCATACCCATCTGTCTCTAAGTCCACTTCGTGCACGCAAATATCTGCGTTAGACGATAAACAAGGACGCTCTAAACGATCGCCTAGTGCCCGAGACAATGACAAATTGCCATTCAAGCGATAAACACCAGTCCCGGGAATGGGCTTCTTATCTCGGACCAAACCATGCCATTCAACAGTTCCTCCAGCTTTTTCAATGCGTATTCTTTCAAGCGGGTCATTTGGTTTGTGATCATTTGTTAATTGGATTGCTTTTCCATTTCGAGATAATACTATTCTTGAATCACCCAAATTAGCTGTAATAAGGGAAGAAATTTTGTTGAGGTTATCAATGTTTAAGTATGCAACTGCAACTGTGCATCCTTGATGATTCCATCGTTGCATTGACACAATATCTCTATCAACTTGACTAAGTGATTCATTCAATGCCAATACGATATTGTCATCACTCCAAGGTCTTTTTTCTTCTAAATTATGTAAAAATGCAGCATATAAACATCTTTTAGCATACTTGGAGACTTGACTTCCACCATGACCATCGAATACTCCACAGAATAAGCCATTCTTAGACATTACATATTCGTCCTCCATGTGCTTACGACGTCCTTGAATCGACGCCAATGAGAAATATGGTTTAAACTTTGTATTTTCTTTTTCCTTTGGTGTAGTAAGCAACTCTAGAGAAGATCTTCGGGATGCAGAAGCCACATACACTATCGCCAACAATACTACTAACCACATCTTATTGTTGCGCATGCTACTACTCATGTCATAGCGTCACTCAGCTCTACTATCGCTTTATTTTGTTTTCAGAATTTTACATTCCATCGCGGCCACCGCGGTGATAAAATGTAATTAAAAAGGATGTTACAATGGGGTGAATTGTGCCGCACCACAGCGAGAATCGCATGTTCGACAGCCAAGACGCATCTAAATTCAGTTTATCTATGTGTTTAACTAAGATAAATCGAGGTACCGGCGGAACTGGACTCGGACTTTTTTTGGGACTCCGAAATCAAAAGAAAAGAAGAAGCACCTTGCACAGGTTCGCTTGTTGCAAGACTTGGGCTCAAGAGGCCTGTATAATATTACTGCTGACCTACTTCCTCGCTCACTGCAAAATCTAAGGTAAAGGAACTGGTTTCATGTCGTTCAATCTATTGTTCCGAGAGGCAAATGAACAATTTGGTTATCATCCGAGCGCTTTTAAGCAGCGAAATACATTGTCTTATGAGAATGAGGATGAAGACGAGCATGACGAGGATGAAGACGAGGAAGCAGATGCAGCTGCAGAGGGTGAAAATGTTGGTGCTAAAGGGAGAACTGTACATAAGAAATTTGTTGTTGATGAACCTGATCTGCATCGTATGATGAATATAGTTCATCGGATCAACCCAAGGAAGTTCACCGGACAGAAAGAAATTATAGTTAGTAAAGATAGTGAAAAAAATGAAGTGAATAAATCTAATAGTAACAAAGAAATAGACATGACTGATAGTATCATGAAGCCATTCTATATACCAGAAGTCGACTGGCAGAAAGAGTTGGATGTCATGCTGAAAGCCAACGCATCGGATGACATCGAGGACGAGGACGAGGGTGTGGACGCCGACAATAGTAAAAAGACTCAAAAGAATCCTAAGAACGTCAAAGAAACCAATAACCATGTTGAAATTCCTTCGTTTCGAGAGAATTCTTCTATGTCATTGCGCCTGTTGAAGCCGTTCTTGCTCGTGGACAACATCGACAACCGTTGCTACTGCGCCGACTCCAGCGCGGCAAACAGCGCTAAATTTGATCCCTTAGAGACCCTCTTAAATCCAATAGTTGAGCCAGAAGTCATCGATTTGTATGACAACAAACCAACGGCAAACGACGTCGAGGAGAGCAACGAGCCGTTAGGAAGCGCCCTCCAAATCCCCGACAAAATGACGAAAATGGAAGCAAAACATGAAAGAATGAAGAATGTTGCAAACTATGTGAAGTTTGACACAAGTTTAGGTACTCACTCACCTACTCACTCACTCACTCTTACTCACTCACCTACTCACTCACTCACTCTTACTCACTTCTAGCCGTTGGAAAGAAGTCCAAAGACGAGTCCCGCTCCAACCGCAACCTGTCTTACATCAACGCATTGAACCACCACAATATCGCGAAGCGCCACAAGAACACCAAGAAATATCTGGACTTGCCCGAGTCCGACTTGAGAAATTTCCACC